>Ga0268262_10000014_pt1 | contig 192032 bp, 160 predicted proteins | sample TergutNc150P3_FD_190354 | JGI IMG/M metagenome (GOLD analysis project Ga0268262, IMG submission 190354) | Nasutitermes corniger P3 segment gut microbial community from laboratory colony in Florida, USA - Nc150 P3 (SPAdes) (version 2) | ecosystem: Host-associated > Arthropoda: Insects >...
AGAGTAACCCTCTTTGGTTGGGTCGGTGGGTTTTGAGATTTTCGTGTTCTCGGGGACATTTGTGATTGGGGCGACGGTTGTTCCCCCGTCACTGTCGAATGTGACGGTGTATGTGGGCGGTGGTTCGGGTGGCGGCAATTGGTCAAAAATGCCTTCGCCCGCGGGGTTGTGTAATAACAAATTAAGTGACGGGCGCATTCCGGCTTGCGCCATTGCCAATAAGGACGCCCCGTCCGAACCGTTATCCGTAACTACGTCTGCGTATGAAAAACCATCAACTTGGCGATTTTGGTGGGTGCGCAAAAAGGCATTATTTGGATAACTTAAATCCCCTTGGTCAGAGTTGCTCCATGTGGTCATACCGTATTGTGTAAAAAAGGCACGGTCGGTCGCGGATAATTTCCACAATCCGTTGTCTTCGACTTCGAACTTTGACGGAATCGTAATTTTGTCACCATAACAAGTTTGAGTATTTTCGGTCGGTAAAAATGGCGGGAGTTCCATTGCGCTCATTACACCGTGCTCTATGGGTTGGAAAGCATATGATTGCCATTCGCCGGGTAAATCTTTTGGGGCAACAAACCATTTGTAGATTGTTTCGCCATTTTCGGCTTCCGCAAAAACTTGATTGGTGTTATACCAAGTTAAATGCAAGTTCGCGCGCAAAATTGAAGTCGAATAATTGGCGTTAAATGCATAATTCATATAGCCGCCTTGGTTCCAAAACATACCAAGTTTTTCCGCCATTGCCGCCGTTGGGCGAGTTTGCGCTTGGGAAAGGTTACTTGGGGATAAAAAATCGACCCACGTTTTTGTTTTATTTTGTGCGAAAACCGAGCCCAAAAACGGTTGCACGGCATAGATTGTTAAAACGTCACTTCCGTCTTCTTGGGCGCTTCGATACACAAGTTGAAAATCAGGATAAGAGATTAGCGAAAAAGCATTACCAATTTGCCTTTCCCAAAGTTTTATTGTTGTTGGACCGAAATCGGCGGCGGTGGTTTCAAGAAAGTCATGCGTTGGATTTTGTGGCTTTGTTTTCAAAAAATCACTTAATGACCGAACGACCGGAAAATTAAGCGACCCGTCGCCATTAAATAACCAATCACCGTCGCCAATTTGCAAAATCCCTTCGGCATTTAAATCCAGTGCAGAAACAAAATTGCTCTTTGGCGAGGGAAAATATGCAAAAATTGAAACGGCACAAATCAATGCGACAACAAAGCCATAGAGAATCTTTTGCATGAATTATTATATCACAGTTGCATTTTTGTTTGCAAACATATAAACTACTTGAATGGACATAAAAAAAGAAGTCACAAAGTTTTTGGTTGATTATGGCTTCCCCACCAAATTGAATGGCTACCAATACACGCGGGAATGCCTTTGCATGATTTTAAACGGGACAATGCCCCCAACAAATAAAATTATGTTTTCCGAAGTTGCCGAAAAGTTTCAAAGCGATAGCGAAAATGTCGAGAGATGTTTGGAAACGGTTGTGAACCAAATGTGGAAGACCATGTCTTATACGAAACTTTTTCCGACAAAGCCAACAATTCGAATGTTTTTGACCCGTTGTGCGGAATATATTTCGCTTGATGCGAACCGCCCAAGAAGCGCATATGACATTTTGTTAGAGCCCGACAACCCGAGCGAAGTGAGTTAGGCGGCGGGGCGTGGCGGGCGATTGGGCGCTTTCAGAAGCCGTATCTTTCCGCGACGCGAACCCAATCAATGACGTGCCAGAAGGCTTTTATATAATCGTCGCGCAAGTTTTGGTGTTTCAAATAATATGCGTGCTCCCAAACGTCAATGTTTAGTAGCGGTTTAAGTCCCATTGTCAAAGGCGTGTCTTGGTTTGCGGTTGGGATTATAACAAGTTTCCCGTTTTGTTGTGCGCAAAGCCACGCATAGCCCGAGCCGAAAACTTCCGACGCCACCATTGCGAAATGATTGCGCATATTTTCCAAACTTCCGAAATCCCGAACAATGGCCGCCAATAATTTCCCGCCAAGTCCGATTATGATTTGGCTTTGTCCCGGTCGCATTTCGGTGAAATATGTTTGGTGGTTGTAAACTCCGCCGGCATTGTGGCGAATAACCACGTTTTCGGATTGGGTTTTGATTAACTCTTCCAAAGTCAGATTTTGCAACTTTGGTTTCATTTCCATATAGGAGTTCAATTCATCGACGTATTTGCCGTAATGTTTTTCGTAATGGATTTGCATTGTGCGTGTGTCGATAAAGGGTTCCAAAGCAGAAAAGCCATATGGCAAAGGCGCCTTTTTAAAAGGATATTTTTGTTGTTCCATTGCAATGTGTATTGTAAAAAAGATTGAATTATGTTAAAAATCATGATATAATGCCCCGTTTCGTGGTGATATGGCTCAGTTGGTAGAGCACGTCATTGGTAATGACGAGGTCACGGGTCCGAATCCCGTTATCACCTCCAAGGTGCAAGGTTCCGCGAAGCGGGTTCTTATCACCTCCAAGGTGCAAGGTTCCGCGAAGCGGGTTCTTATCACCTCCAAAACTTATTTCCAAAACTCTATCTTTGAAATCCATTCGGGTTTGTATTTTTTAATGAAATAATATGCGGTTGCCAATGCAATAATCAAAAACAACAAAAATGAAATAATGATTCCAATCACAAGTCCGACATTGCTTTTCTTGTCATCCGTGTTATTGTCGTGGTTTTCATTTGGCTTTTGTGTGGTGGAAGACCATTTGGCGAAAAGAGTTAAATCTTTTTCAATTGGTTTCGAAAAATCATATTCCCCGCCAAGGAACTCGGCGTTACTGTACCAGCCTTCGAAAATGTAAACCACGCCGGATTCAATTTCGAACTTTGTTTGGGGTTTTTGAATTGTTTGCCCATGGGTTACGGTTCCGCGTTCGACGGGCGTTCCTCCGTTGGTGTTAAAAATCACATTATATTTGTTCGTTTCAAGTGTCGAGAGTGCGACTTTTATATTTGTTGTCATGTCAAATGTGCAAGTATACGTTGTGCCGTTTGTCGATTGTGTTTTGGGTCCGCTTATGCCCGAGAATTGGGCGGTGAACCTTTGCATACTTTGACTGTGGCTTGCGGGGACAGTTATTCGCATTGTTACGTTTGTGGTTCCGGCTTTGATTGTAAAGCCACTTTGATATGGTTTGCCGCCGACGGTAATTCCAAAGATTTGGGCGCCTTCGATATTCAAATTGAAATCAACTTTTTCCAATTCGGAAATCTTGTAATCTTTTGTTTCAACCTTGCCACGGATTGATGTAACTTTGTAAACCCAAGTTGCGCCGTCACCGTTTTCGTTTTCGCCGGCGGAAACTTTGACGCCGTTAAGGAAAGAGAATTGGGGTTTTTTGTAAAAGTTGCTTAACATTTGAACCGTGAATGAATAATTCCCGCCGTATTCAACCGTGCCAAAGGTATTCAGCCAAGCATTCCAAACGACATTGTTGGCTTCGTCTTTTTGCGGTTCGGGCGCAGCGATTTCGTATAATTCAACACGCCAATCCGCGTACAAAATTATATGGTCGTTGCTTATCGCGGAAAGATTTTTGACGCTTCCGCCGTTTAAAATGGGCGTTCCGGTGCATTGTGGGTTTCGATACCACGCAATAAATGTGTGACCTTCCGCCGTGTATGGATTTAATGGTAAATTGTTTGAATAAAAGTATGCCACGTCGTCGTTGTCTTGGCGGTCATATGTGTATGACTTTTCGGGCAAGTCAGTACCGGAAATTGTGCCGTTGATGCGGCTCCGATTTGGATTTAATGCAATCCAAAAAGTATTCGGTGTCCATTCCAAATAAATGGTAAGTGATTGCGTTATTCCCGTTTGAGTTGGATAAAATGTTGCGCCGTTTGAATCATAGAATCTGCGGAAAGTGTAGCCGGTTTTGTCTACTGTTGCTTTGACATCATTTAAAATGCTTTCCGGAATATTTTGTGATTTTGTAATGATTATCGTTTTAATTACGCCGTAAACACCTGTGCCACCGCTATTTTGTGTGCCGTCACGGAAAATCACGGTTACGGCTCCCGACGAATAAAGCGCATACAATGTTTCATTTTTCAAAACCTTTTGCGCGCCATGAACCCAACCGTGCGCGTCAAAGAAGGCTTGAACTTTTGCACTATCGACAAATAAACTGTTGGAATCAGAAGACGGATAGCCGGGTTCGCCACCTTCCCCAAAACACCAGCCAACAAAATCAAACAAGTCACCGGGGTAAGTTATAATTTCCGAGCCATATTCGGTGTTCATATCCGGAAGCAATGAACCAAACGGAATGTCAAGATAAATGCTTGGAATTGAACCGATGCCATTGTTGTATTGGCCGTTATACAATTGATAAGTAATATGATAAATGACGGGCGTCCATTTTGCAAAAAGTGTCATGCCGTTTTCAATATAAACATTTGCTTCATACGGAATTGTGCGTTCAGAATCCAAATACCAGCCCGCAAAATCATAACTTTTCAAAGTTGTTTCTGGATTGCTATTGACATTAACGCCGTCGATGAAAGTGTTTAATTTTACGGGTGCAATATTTGGCAAATCAATCAAAGAGCGCCAAGGAACATTGTTTTGAGTTTGATTCCAATTATTTGCAAGCCATGTGCCCGCCGTCAATTCGTAACTTTGGTCAATCACAAATGTCAAATTGAACTTGTGAATTTCATACTTTGCAAACAATATAAGGTCTTCGTCTTTTAAATTAAAATTCCATTTTGTAATTTTGTTTTCGTCGCTTAAATCATCATTGAATCCGTCAGTAAACCAGCCGACAAAATCAAAACCTTTTTTGTATGGTGGCAAAGGTTCGCGAATAACCGTGTAATATTCAATTCCAACACGCCAAGGAATAAAACTATTGTTTACGTCCCAAACGGCATCAATTTCGCCATTGATTGCGGGTTGTTTTGGTGGCGGATTGTAATTGAATTGCACCGAATGCTTGTGAATGTCCCATTTGGCATAGAGTGTGAAATTTTGTTTAACCAATGGGCCGTATTCGCCCAAATTGTACTTGTCCGCGACGTTTGGAACTTCGCTTGGAAGATAAGGCTTTTTGTACCAGCCTTCGAAACTGTAACCCGTTATAGGCGTGATTACAACAACATCTGCACGCTTGCCATGCGGAATAGTTTGCGCAACGGGGTCAAGAATCGGGGTTTCGTTTTTGGAGTTTGCTGGAATACCAAGACTAAAAGAAACCAAGTAAGTTTTAATTTCAACATTTCCAATTTCAAAATTGGTTAATGCAATGTTTCCCGTAACATAAGAAACCTCGACAATGTAAACGCCTTCGGCTTCGCCCGCAAAAACATTGACGCCACGCGCACTTGCGTTTATCAATGTTACGGTTGGGGCTTGGTCTTTGTAACCTTCGCCCAAAGTAATTTTAAAGAAATAATTTTGTCCGTGTGTGCGAGTTGTAATTTTGGCACTTCCGTCCGCGGTCGCTACGGCGTCCGAAATTGTATATTTGGGCGTGTAATCGGGCGGGATTTCGCTTTCCGCTACCCCGTCATATGACCAATTTGGCGGGCCAGATTTTGGAACAGCAATATTGTATTGTGTCAAAGTCCATTTTGCGTAAACGGTTTTGTTTGAATAAACCGCGGCGCTGAAATTATAAGCACTTGTGCACGCGGATTCGTTAAACCAACCGCCGAAAGTATACCCCGCTTGGCTTGGATTTCCGACCGCGGTTGTTGCGTAACCGCTTCGCACGGTTTGCGCGCTTGGCATTCCCGTGACAGAGCCAAATGTTTCGGTAGCATTTTTGTTAAAAGAAACCGAATAATATACCGGCGCGGGCGGAACAACCGTACCGCCTCCACCGCTGCTGCTTCCGCCGCCGCTTGATGAACCGCCGCCCGAAGACGACGGACCTTTTGGACCGTATTCCAATTGCAAAGTGTAAGTTAAAGTGGTTGTCACATCTGAAAGTTTTAAAGACCATATCCAATTCCCGCTTGCATTTTGGGTAAATGTTTGTTCGACAAAACCGCCACTTCGGTCGTTTCCAATCGTATATGATGCGGTTCCTTCTTTTCGTCCACCGTTTGCGAAATTGTGGCGGACTTGAAACTTGTCGTTTCCGGCACCAAGACCGCCGGACATTGCAAGCGTTTTTCCTTTCGTAATCGTATACGAAGAATGAACGAACCAACCCGAATCCGCGGCGAAGCCTTCGACGGTGCTTTCGTTTACGGCTTCGGTGGCTTTTATATTCAATAGATTCGCCGTTCCAAGTGCGCCCGAAAAGACCGCAAGAAGTAGGACAAAAGAGAGCGCAAAAAATCTCAATTTCACGCAATTAGTATACGCAAATAGCGAGTGTTAGTCAAGCAAAAATAATTATGTTGACATACCTTTTCTTGTATGCTATTTTCTGCAAAGTGAAAGAGACACAAATTGAAAAACTTCGAGCAGGGAAAACCGAGAGCCGCAAGAGCGCGGAAAAAATTATTGAAATAAAAAATCTTGTAAAAAAATTCGGCATTGAAACCGTCGTTGACGATGTAAGTTTAAACATTTTGCGTGGCGAGTTTGTAACTATCCTTGGTCCAAGCGGTTGTGGCAAAACCACAATCTTGCGAATGCTTGCGGGATTTGAAACACCCACAAGCGGAACAATACTTTTGGAAGGAAAAGACGTTACAAATATTCCCCCGCATTTGCGAAATGTGAATACCGTGTTTCAAAAATATGCCCTGTTCCCCCATTTAAATGTTTTTAACAATATTGCTTTTGGATTGAAATTCAAAAAGCCCGCATTAACAAAAGAAGAAATCAAATCCAAAGTCAACAACGCGCTTAAATTGGTTAATTTGGAAAACTATGGCGAGCGCGACGTGGACAGTCTTTCTGGCGGGCAACAACAACGTGTGGCAATTGCGCGCGCGCTTGTGAACGAGCCAAAAGTTTTATTGCTTGACGAACCTTTGGGCGCGCTTGATTTGAAAATGCGCAAAGAAATGCAAATGGAATTGAAACGAATGCACCGTGAATTGGGAATTACATTCATTTTTGTAACCCATGACCAAGAAGAAGCCTTAACCATGAGCGACACAATTGTTGTAATGAATGACGGAGTTATCCAACAAGTCGGCAAGCCAAAGGAAATATATGACGAACCTGAAAATGCATTCGTTGCGGACTTTATTGGCGAGAGTAATATTTTGGCGGGAAATATGTTAAAAGATTTCCGTGTAAAGTTTTTGGGGAAAGAGTTTGAATGCGCCGACAAAGGTTACGACCCAAATGAATCGGTTGACGTGGTTATTCGCCCCGAAGATATTATGCTTTTGGAAGTTAAAGACAAAAAATCGCAACTTGTGGGCAAAGTTTTATCCACAACTTTCAAAGGCGATTATTATGATTTGCAAGTCAAAGTTGACAATTATGAGTTCACTGTTCAATGTATGAAACATTTTGAAGTCCACAGCGAAGTTGGACTTTACATCGCACCCGACAATATGCACATAATGGAACAAGACGAAATTATTGCAAATGTGGAACTTACCGATAACGAAGAAGACGGCGAGTTTGGTGCAAATATTTCTTCAATCATTTACAAAGGAACATATTACCAAGTTAAAATCTGGACAGACGACGACAGAAGTTTGACGGTAAAAACACAATACGAATGGGATATAAACGACCGCGTAGGTGTCAAATATGTTAAATAATCAACGGCGCAAACAACTCTTCGCCGCACCTTTGGCGGTATTTTTAATCATGTTTGTTTTGTTTCCGCTTTTAATGCTTTTGATAAATGCATTTTTTTACAAAGGTCAATTCACATTCAAGTTTTTTCGTGATTTTTTCACTGACGGATATTCTTTAAAAGTTCTTGGGCGGTCATTGTGGATTGCTTTTATTGCATCAATGATTTGTATTTTGGTTGCTTATCCCGTGGCTTATATTTTGGCTTTAACCAATTTTAAAAAAGCACCCATGATTTTAATGCTTTTTATCATGCCCATGTGGATTAACACACTTTTAAGAACCGTAGCAACAAGAGACCTTATGAATATTTTAAACATAGAGTTTGGTTACGGCACATTGATTTTCGGGCTTGTAATTGAATATTTGCCATTTATGATTTTACCAATTTATGTAGTTTTAAAAAATATTGATAAAAAGTTAATTGAAGCGAGCCGAGATTTGGGCGCACCCCCAGCAATGGTGTTTTTGAAAACAATTCTTCCCTTGTCTGTGCCGGGAATCATAAGTGGATTTTTAATGGTTTTCACCCCAAGTGTTTCCACATACTTTATGTCTCAAAGCCAATTCCTTGGCTCGGTTAAAACCCAAATGTTTGGTCAACTTCTAAATGCGGTTTGGTCAACCAATTTTGGAAAAGGTTCGGTATTGGCGCTTGTATTATTGTTTGTGGTTGGAACTTCGGTGCTTGTAACAAATAAATTGACAAAGATTGGCAACCAAAGAGGTGGACTGTGGTGAAAAAAATCTTAACAAGAGTTTTTATTTGGGCGGTTCTTTTTGTAATTTATGCACCGATTCTTTTGATTACATTATTTTCATTCAATTCAAACAAAGTCGCAACTTTTGAAAATTTTCAATTTAGCACAGATTTATGGACACGCCTTTTTGAAAATGAAGAAATCATGAACGCGGTTTTTAACACAATCGCAATCGCCATTGTTTCCGCACTTATCGCAACAATAATTGCCTCAATGGGTTGCTTTGGGATTCTTGCCTTAAAGAAAAAAAGCCGTTCCGCCCTCATGTCTGTCAACCAACTTCCCGTTATAAATGCGGACATAGTTACATCTTTTGCGTTAATGATTTTCTTTGTGGCGATTGGACTTTCAAATGTTGGGCTCTTAACTTTAATCCTTGCCCACATTTTAATTTGTTTGCCTTTTTGTGTTTTAACAATTCTTCCCCGCTTCCGCCAACTTGACCCAAATATCTTTGAAGCCGGTCAAGATTTGGGCGCAACCCCAACGCAATCATTTATTCGTTGCGTCCTTCCCCAAATCATTCCCGCTTGCGTAAGTGCATTTTTATTGGGTTTCACATTATCTCTTGACGACTTCGTAATTACCCAATATAATAGCAACGGAATTGATACAATTTCAACACTTGTATACAAATCCGCAAGACGTGGTGTGCCCCCAGAATTCCGAGCATTAAGCGCACTTATATTCTTTGTGGTTTTGTCGGTGTTAATTTTGTACAATTTACGAAAACAAAAAAAGGGGAACAAGAAATGAAAAAAATCACAATCAATTGGAAGAGCAAAACCACAAAAATCGTAGCGATTTGTATGGCGACAATTTTGGTCATCGGTGTCGGCATAGGCATTTATTTTGCCACGCGCACACCGCGAAGCGAAAAACTTCTCATCATGAATTGGGGTGAATACATGGACGAAAGCATCTTGCACGAGTTCGAAACCTACTACAAAGAACAAACCGGCAAAAAAGTCACGGTTGTTTATAAAACCTTTTTGGACAGTGAAGAAGCCGAAAAAGCAATCACCAAACAAAAGAAAGATTTTGATTTAATCTGCCCTTCCGAATACGTAATTGAAAGATTATACAACCAAGGCTTCCTTTTGCCGCTTGACTTTGAAGCCTATGGCATTTCCGACGAAAAAGAAAACTCCTACATCGGCGGTCTTGACGAAGAAATCGTTACGGCTTCCGCACCAAACAAAGGCACAGACAAAAACACATACGTTATTCCCTACCTTTATGGCACAAACGGCATCATGTACGACAAAGAAAAAATCAAAACCAAAGGCGTCACATTGTTCGACGAAGAGGGCTTGCCAAAGAAAACCGCAGACACATATTATGGTTGGGATTTACTTTGGAAAGACAATCTTACAATTTCCATGAAATCCACCGGCCGTGACAGTTTTGCAACCGCAGTTCTCTACAACAACCGCGAACACTTATTAACGCTTGAAGGCGAAGCATTGAAAACCGAATTGAAAAGACTTTTCAATAATCCGGATAACGCAATGCTTACCGCAGCGCAAGCCGCAATCCAAGCATTGTCCAAAGACCGCAACAAAGAAGACGACGATTCCATGAAAGACGAAATGATGAAAGGCACAGGCCCCGACGCAGGTTTGTTTTACAGTTGCGACGCCGGCTATACATTTGAAGCCAACGAAAATCTTTGGTACTATGTCCCCGAAGAAGGTTCAAACTTTTGGGTTGACGGATTCGTAATGCCAAAATATGCCGTAAACAAAAGCGCAGCGCATTGGTTTTTAAACTTCATTTGCAACCCCGACATCGCTTACCGCAACATGGACGCTGCCGGCGCGTGCAGCCCCGTTGAAGACGCTCGTGAAGCCATTCGCACCGCATATGAAGAAGACGAAGACGGTGAATATTTCGGCTATGTTGAAAAATACACAGGCGCAGATTTTGAAGCATACAAAGCAATGGTTATTGAAACCATGTTCCCGACAAAGGAAGCAACACTTTGGCGTTGTGAAAAGTTCCACGCATTTGACAACGAAGAACTTACAAACGAAGTAAACGAACTTATGTCGCATTACTTTTTAGGGTAATCAAGTAAATTGGTAGCGGGGGCAGGATTTGAACCTCTGACCGAAGGGCATATATATGTCCAAATCCGAACGTGTAAGCCGGTATTATGTGTGGTAGTGCTATATGATTGTCCATAGTAAAAAGACCATCATTTTGAACACCAAGACCATTATAAACCATTTCTTTTGTGCTTTGCAAGTCATTTATCGTTTTTTTTTGACAATCGGTGTCGGGTGCGGGTTTCAAGTAGTCGGTATCAATCCTAAAACGTGCGTCTGGTCGTTTTGATATGTCGGCTAATTCTTTCAAGTTTTTGGGCGATGCCGTGCCGTCTGGAATATCAACATCTAATACGTAATTGTCTAACTCGCCACTAAACAAATGCGTGTCTAAAATATCAAGGTCAAGTTTCGCACAACAAGTCGTTGGTATCAAGTTAATAAAGACTTCAACCTTGTTCTGCCGTACAACAATCTTGTTGACGAAGTTCTGTATCAAATACTTTTTGGCTTGTATGTCGTTACCGTCAAGTATCGCACATGACCTATTGTATATTTTTACCACGTCATTCTTACTGGCGGGGATATAGTCATTCCCGCTTGTTTCTTCCGCCAATTTTGCATGGGTTTCGTCTTTGACACTTTCCAAATGCTTTAATCGGGCAAACAAAGTCGGGGTTGCGTACCCGCTTTCGATTGCACCTAAAAGACCCTTTATACTCTCGTCAATCTCGGCAAGTTTATTTTTCAACATATCGACCATGGAATTATTGACGGTCTGCGACCTTGCGTATAAATTGTACTGCTCATAAACTTGGTCAATAAAGTTTTCGTTGAATACGACCTTTTTAATTTCGTCAATTACGAATTGCTCCAAATCTTCCTTGCGTACCGTGTTATTGTGGCAATAGTCGTCTTGGGTCTTGCCGTTGCTATAACTCGCTTGGTTCGTGCATTTGTAATAAACATACCACTTGCCATGACGTTTACACCGCATACCATTATATTGGTTTCCACATTCACCGCAAATCACCTTACCAGTCAAAAGATAATTCTCTTCGGCATTACATGGCGGGCGATGTTTTCGGTTTTTCAAAATCTTTTGCACCGCCTCGAAGTCGTCTTTTGATATTATCGGCTGAAACTCATTCGTCACACGGACTGTGGCGGTGACTGGCTTATCTCTCGTACCTTTATTGTAGTAAAAATCGTACTCACCCGTGTATCGTTCATTTCTCAAAATATTGTCAATGCTCGTGCCTGTAAAACTTTTCTTTTTGCCGTTCTTTACTGCACGTCTGCGACCCGTGTCGTCCGTGACCTTTTCGATAACGTCTTGCTTGTATCCCTTACTGTTCAACGTCCTTATGATTTCGGCTCTCGTGTGACCGTCAATGGTCATTTGAAACATTAACTTGACACCTTCCGCTTGTTCGGGGTCAATAAAAACATTATGGACTACGTTCCCGCTTTTGCTTTTTATCTTTTCGCCTTTGTCGTCTAACTGGGCAATCAATTTATAACCATACGGGGCGACCCCGCCGTTGCGTTTGCTTTTGTGTGCGTTTTCAATCATGCCCTTGGTGACTTCAAAAGATAAATTGTCCAAAAACTGCTCGGCGAATACGGCATAAATCATTTTGACAATTTTACTGTTCATTTCGGGTTGTGCGACATAAACAATATCAATGCCATTGTCGGTGTACTGCTTTTCGTATTTCAAAAAGTCTAAAATGTTGCGACTAACATGGTAGCGGTTTTGAGTTATTCAAATACGACAACAAAGACATAAGTCTATATGCCCGCTGGGAGCGTATAGCACGTCCTAAAATCAACGGCGGTGTAAAATGACCAACCATGCCAAATGGCTTGTATCTTGCAAGCAATCGTTTAATATCATGTTAGGGAGGTCATTATGACAAAATCAATCAAATACTTGTCAATGGTCATGTGCTTGGTCGCCGTATCCGTGTTGCTCGTTGCTTGCGGTGACAACAAAGGCGGTGGAACTGCTAAAACTGGGGCGGAATACTTCTTGGCTGAACTGGGCAATAAAGACAATGTATCGGTATCGTTTATGGCGACGGGGCGGGATAACGTCAACGACCCTATGCAATCAAGCGGTGTCGTCATTGAACGCAAGGGCAATATCATAAATCGAAAACAATACGACAATCTTTGCTGACGTGTGACCAAATCTTGACTGGCGGGGATATATGGTCGGTATGCACCCCCTATAATACGCACAAAACCCCGTACTTTCGGGGTTTCGTGTGTTGCTCCCATTTCTTTTATGGGGTAGCAATGTTCTGGTAGCGGGGGCAGGATTTGAACCTACGGCCTTTGGGTTATGAGCCCAACGAGCTACCGAGCTGCTCCACCCCGCGACGACAAATGCAAGTATACACCAAGTCTATGCGCTTGTCAAGAGTCAAAGTCCCATGCTTTCGGTAATATTTTTGACATAATTACGGGTTTCTTTCGGCAATGCTTTGCTTCGTTTCAAAAAGTTCCCATATCCCCAATTATATGCCGTCAAAACATCCTCGACCGTGTTGATGCTATCACGGCTTTTAAGCCATTTCAAATAAGCCGTTCCCAATTCAATGTTTGTTGCCGCGTCAAAGACGTTATAGTTTTTCATACCAATCTTTTTCGCCATGTCGGCGGCGGTTTCGTCTTTAAGTTGCATAAGTCCCTTGCATTGAGTGCGCGCGTTTTTCGCGTCAGGTTTCCAATGAGATTCTTGTTTGATAACGGCGGCAATAAGGTTTTGGTCAATTTCATATTTTTCCGCCAAGTCACGAACAATGTGCGCATATTTGTTTGGGATTTCCACGGATTTTTTCTTTGGGCACATGGGATTTTCAACGGGTGAAATAACCGATTCGCAAATTGTGTTGTCGTTCGGCGTTGGAAAAGCCGCGCACAATCCAATAATTGTCGCGGCCGTTATATTTCCAAGTTTTGTGTTTGCCATATTGCCCTTTTATTATTTGCTTCTTTCTTCGTTTCTTGCGCGTTCGTTTTTCGCTTTTTGTTCAAACTCACGGCGATTATTGCGTCCCAAAACATAACCCGTCCCAAGTGCAATTCCCATGCCCGTCAAGATTTTTGCAAGTTGGCTCAACGTAATGCCATATTCGTCGGCGGTCTCTTTGGAATAACTTGGCGCATTTTTTTGCACTGCGGATTTTTTTGTTAAATCCTTGCCCCACATATCTTCGGTTTGCCATTGCGACATATAAGAAGCAATGCAAGAACTTGACAAATCCACGCCTTCTTTAACATGAGTAGTATCAATGCTCTTTGAAACTTTCGAAAGTTTCACAAAGTTTTTCAATTCCGCCCGTGGAATTGTATCGCCCGCCGTTTCCGGAAGTTGCGAAATAAATGTCACCATCGAGTCGGGAACTTCGCGTGTAAATGTCACAGGAGCAATCGCGTTAATGTCAATTTTTTTCTTTGTGCTATCACTTTTTAAAGAGTCCATATTCAAAATTGTTGCAATGCTTGTTTTACCAGAAGTCAAATCGGCAACAAGTTTATACGCAATGGCGCATGAATCAATTTTCGCGCTATCGGCTTTTGGCTCTTGTGTTTTAACCGAATCCGCAACAATTTTTGCAACTATTGGCGTGTCGATTTTCGATACAACCGTGTCAATATAAACGCTATCCATTTTTTTGGCGACAAGAACTTCTTCAACCTTTGCTTTAACTTCGGCAACAATTGCGCTGTCAATTTTTGCCGCTTCCTTTGCCACAATTTCCGCCGTAGCCAATGAATCGTTGTATTGTTTTTGTACCAAAGCAACCGAATCCGCATAAGCAATTTGTGCCAATTTCAACGAATCTGCGTACGCTTTCTCGGCGATTTTCACCGAATCCGCATATGCTTTTTGCGCTGCTTTTATTGCTTTCGCTTCCTCTTGCGCAATTCTTTTTGCTTCCGCCCGTGCCGCTTCTAACGCTTTTTCCGCCGCAATTCGTGCCGCACGCGCTTCCGCAATTGAATCCGCCTTGCGCGCTTTGATTGCCGCCATTTCCGCGCGCGCTTTCATAGCCGAATCCGCTTCCGCCGCACGAACCGCGCGAATTGAATCCGCCCGCGCAATGTTTACCAATTTTATTGAATCGGCTTGATGTGCTTTCGCAATTTTTACCGAATCCGCATATGCCGCTTTTGCCACCTTGACAGAATCGTTGAAAGCAATTCGCACCGCTTTCAAAGAATCTTCGCGTGCAATTTTCGCCGCCTTGACGGAATCCGCATATGCCGCTTTTGCAACTTTCACGGAATCATCATGGGCAATTTTCGCCAACTTTTCCGCCGTCGCGGTAGAATCCGCTATACGTTTGTTTTCAATTCTTGCCACCTCGGCAAACTCTGCAACGCCCCATTCCTCTTCGGGTTTGGTCAAATCAAATGCCGGTTTGTTTGCGGGTTTCGCCGATGTTTTTACTTCTTTTTTCGCCGTTGATACACTTGCAACTTTCGCCCCCGTGTATTGGTTGATAATTGCCATGGTTGCTTCGTCAAGTTGGGTTTTAACTTCTTCGGTTTCTTCTTCAACTTTCGCTTTCTTTGCCACTTCCACAACTGCCGCTTTTGGTTCTGCGGGTTTGACATAAGGTTGTTTTGTGCCGTACATTCCCGTGACCGAATAAGTGTTGTTGAATCCGTCGCCAAGTTCCGCCTTGCCAACATTTACGCGCAATTTTCCGTCGCCACCTTTGCCACTTTCGGCAAACGAAGTCAATTTCGAACCGTTTACAATTCCAATATCGTTGGTTTCAATTGTTCCCGAAAAATAACCTTTCGCGCTTGGAGCAATTTCAACCATCATCATTTCCAAACATTTCATATGGTCGTTTATGCTGCGCTCTTCGCGATATTCCGAACCGTCCGCCATTTTTTTGCGAAGTTCTTTTTCAACCGTAGTTCCTTTGCGAACCCATTTGCCGTCAACAACACTGTCATATTCTTTTTGCAATTGTTTCACAACTTTTTCCGCATTTGCGGGCGCCAAAGCGACACATTTGCTTTGTGCTTCTTCAAAAGCCCGTGTTACGGTTTCCGCAGGGTCTTGCGCCGAGACATAAGTTGCACTGAACAAAAGCGCAAGCGCGCCCGTTAATGCCATCTTGCTTTCATTTGAAATCGGTAATTTTTTAAAAACCTTTTCCCCCGTTTTTTCTACCCATTCTTTCGCTGCTCCTAACAAATCCAAAACCGCCATGTCTATTCCCCTTTTAATAAAATATTGCCCGAATTGTACCACACAAAAGGCAATTTGTCAAGTTAATTTTAAATTGATTTTGGTGTTCCCGACAGGAGTCGAACCTGTGATACGGACTTAGAAGGTCCGAGTTATATCCACTTAACTACGGGAACGGAACGAAGTGACGTTCCGTATGGCTGAGCCGTCGCTTGCGCGGCGACATGCCATTCGGGAACGGGTATTATATACTAAAACACATTTTCAAAAAAGTCAACCAAGCCGTTATCAATTTCAACAATATCAAAACTCACGTCGATTTCATTGTAAAGTTTCTTGCTTTGGAGCCACCGCGTCGCAAGCATCTTAATCGTGCGTTGCTTTTTAAACCCAACCGCTTCGCGCCCAAGACCAAACAAGCCGGTATTTCTAACTTTAACTTCTATGAAATGAATCCTGTCCTTTTTCTTTGCGATAATGTCAATCTCGCCACCTTGGAAATTGGCTTTTATACTGTAATTTCTTGCAATAATCTCAAAGCCCCGCGCCGCCAAATAATCCGCGGCAATGTCTTCGCCGGTTCTTCCACTCTCTCTTGTATTCATTCCGTGCCGCCGCCACTCTCTTTGTTTTTGAACAAATGTTTAGGAATAGCATCAATCGCAACCAAGTCTTTGGCAACTTTTTCATCGCTCATATTCCCCCAAAGTATTCCGGGCGTATCAAGAAGGTAAATATTTTTTTCAACCTCGTACCAATTTGATTGGCGCGTGACACCGGGTCGGTCTTCAACTTTGGTTTTTTTGCGTTTGCAAAGTTTATTTATAAGTGTGCTCTTGCCGACGTTCGGAACGCCAATCACCATGGCTTTTACAAAGCCGATTTTGTTTGGAAACATACGTTTTATTTCTTCAATTATGCGCACGTTTGGCACATTTTCGGTGGTCAAATCACGCTTCGAGTAGTAATAAATAACCTTCTTTTGACCCAAAATGCGGTCAAATTCGGGGTTTTTACACGAGTTCGGACACCGCGCATCAAGCACATAAATCACAACATCACACTTTTTTATGTTGACTTGCAACTCCTCCAAAGCCTTTTTCATGTGCCCGGGGAAATGGTTTATTTTCATATCTTGACCCATGTTGCGGTGAATTTTAAATCAAGCGGTCTTGGATTTCTTATATCGGAAAAATCAAAATATCCGCGCGGGACAAAGAAATCCGTGCCCGCAGGATAAACTTTTCCGTCAATGTTGCATTTCCAACCGCCAAACTTTAACCCCGCAACCACAAAGTCACTTGGGAGCAATAACGAAACTTTCCCGCCGTCATAGGCGCAATCATAGTTCGCATTTGCACTTATTGGAACCACTCGGGTGGAATTGTTTGTTCCGTTCAAATCATTGCCGTCGGCGTTTGGATATTTTTGTCCCTTTGCCAAATCTTCTTGGCTTGTTTTTGTTTCGGAAACGTCTTTTATTGCGCCGCGTTTGTCGCCCCCGAAATCAAACTCCGCCGTTTTTAACCATGGCGAAAACTCGCGCACTATAACGGAACCGTCCGAGTCCGCAGTTCGGTCGATGCGAATACCGTTGCTTGACATTGATTTATCCCAAACACCTTTGCTCTCTGTTGCGCTTTGTGACGTGACCAAATTAAGAGTTAATGTTGGGATTCCGTTTGCGCCCACAATCATTTTGTCAAAAAGCAATGGGGAAACATAAAACTTTGTAAAATATTTACTTGTCGAAACCAAACCAAGCCCCAAAACGTCGCCAGAAAATGTCGGGTCAACTTCAATTTTCCAACCACATCTTTGGGCAAGAGGAACACTTGAAACCGTCGCCGCGCTATTCAATACAATATCTTCACAAAAACGTGCGCTTTGTTCGGTTCCAATGGTATCCGCGCCCTTTTTATACATTATTCGCATGACTTTTCCGCGGTTTTTTGCGTAAATAATGTTATCTTTGTCATTGTCGGGAAGATTACTTGGCATTTGGTTGTGTCTTTTTCCAAACATAGCATTCAAAGCAATATCATGTTTCGGGAAAAACGGATTGGTTGAAGACATTGGTCTTGGGTCTTTCAAAATAGATGTGTCATTTTCAACTTGCTTCCAATGCCACCATTGATTGTCTTCCAAACGGATTTCGCGCCGAACCGCCGATTTGGAATCATAATACCAATACCCAAAAAAATCCGCCAAATCATAAGCCCCCAATACATTTTCCGCCCAATCCAATTTTGGAACAAAGTCAGGACCCAAAGCGTTTGTTGTGTTTTGCCTGTCCGGATGCGGAATTGTTGCCGTGTGTTTCAAATCAATTCCGTCCACAAAAAAATGCGCCGTCGGTTCGTAAATTGACCAACAAGCGTAAAGTTTCATGCTTGATTTCACGCTTGCGCCCACTTTTTCTTTTCCGTTTTCATCTTTTGCCCAACCTTCAAACAAATAACCGGGTCTTATTGGTACGGGCAATTTGACACTTGCTCCGGCATTCGCCGTCATCGCATTGAAACGCTCGCCAACATAATCGGCGCTCTCTTCGTTCGGATACATTACAAAACTGACTTTGATTTTTTGGTTAATCATCGGGAAGGCAATAAATACAAGCACCAACGTAATTGGCAAGACAACGCACAACATTTTGAACCGCTTTTGCGCCTTCACATTCTTATTTTACCACGCTTGAACAATTTCTTGCAACTAATTAAAGCAACAACTTACGGAAGTAAAAAATCTACATAAACGCCATAGCCTCTTGTCACGTCGCCGCCCATAACGTGCGTCACCGCGCCAACTATGTGACCGTTTTGAATAATCGGGCTTCCGCTCATTCCGTGAACAATTCCGCCAGTCGCGTTCAATAATCGCTCGTCGGTTATTCGCAAAATCAAACCTTTGTCGGCATTACTTGGTTGGTATTTTGCGCGCTCAATCTTTATTTCATATTCGCCAACCTCTTCCCCATTCAAGGAGCACAAAATGCTTGCCTCGCCACGTTTAACCGAATACCTACTTGCCACCGGATAAATGCAATGCGCACATTTTTTTGCCAAACAACTTTGTTCATGCAAACACCCAAACACGCCGCGATTATTGCTTGATAAAATACTTCCTTGCACACCGTCACTGCCTTTGCGAAGTGTGCTTTGAATGCAACCCACGCTTTTGTGATTTGATTTTTCAATGCCAATAACATTGCAAGAATACACGTCGCCGGAACGCAAATTGACATTCGCCCCCGTTTCAAAATCCACCAATTTATGCCCAAGCGCCGCAAAATTATTGTTCGCGGGATTGACATAAGTCAAAGTTCCAACCCCGCTTGTGTCGTCTTTTACCCAAACACCCAACTTTCGATTGCCCAAATGCCTTTTCAAATCTTCAACGCCCGTGATTGTTGCGCCTTCCAAATCGGTAATCACGTCACCGCGTCTGTATTTTCCGCCGTCGCGCAAAACCACCGCGCCGTCCGTTTTCGCCACAAACCCAATTGGGATTCCGCCCGCGCACAAAGTATCATACGGCAAAACGTCAACCATGACACGTTTCAAAGGAATAAAGCCAAACAATTTCAAATCTATAAAAGTCCGACTTTGGTCGTCCGTGAAAATTGCCCGTTCATATTCCGCGCCGACAAGACTATGTGGCGAAACACTCACTCGGTTTTCAATTTCGCCCCGCGTCATGCGAATATCGTCCGGCATAACATAAGCAGAAACAACCGGATACGCCACAAAATATCCAATGCAACCCAAAAACCCAACCACAAAAGCAACAACAAAAACCCTTTTAAAAAATTTCATAACAAATCAAGTTTGTGCAATTTATTCCGCGCCATACAAATTATCGACCTCTTCTTTTGTGATAATTACCATTCTGCCCTTTTGTCCGTTGTCTTCGGAAACGTAACCAAGTTGCGTCATTTGGTCAATTATTCTGCCTGCTCTTCCAAAACCAAGCGAAAACGTCCTTTGAACCCCCGCAATACTTGCCTTTCGTTCCGTGTTTTCGTCACGCACAAGCCACCGCAAAATCGGAATAAATGCCGGGTCTTGGCTTCGCGCGCCCATTGGGCCGTCGCCGAATCCGCCCGCCGCGCCAACATTTGCAAGAGGCGGTCCGTTCAAAATGTAATCTTCAACGTCACTGTCGAATTCGCATTTGTTGTTTTCACGAATGTAATTCATTATGCGACGCGCTTCTTCGTCGTCAATATATGCGCCTTGGATTCGCATGATTTTGCCTTCGCGCGAAAACAACATATCGCCCCGCCCGACCAATTTTTCGCAACCGATTTCGTTGATAATTGTGCGACTGTCGCCGTTTGAAATTGTTTTAAATCCAATTCGCACCGGAAGATTCGCCTTAATAACCGCGGTAATGACATCGACGGAAGGCCTTTGAGTAGCCAAAATCAAATGAATACCGCTTGCCCGACCCAAAGCCGCCAACCGCTTGACCGCGTCTTCGACTTCGCGCTTGCCACTGTAAATCAAATCTGCCGCCTCGTCAATCACCATTAAAATGTATGGCATTCGTTCCAATTGCCCGCTTTGATATGCCGGAAGTGCTTGATATTGGCTTATGTGTTTAAGTCCTTGCTCTTGCAACTTTTTGTATCGACGTTGCATTTCGTCTTGCATCCATTTCAAAGCGTTGATTGCGTGTTGAACTTCGCCGATTGAACGCGGAATTAACATATGCGGAATCTCGTTATAAAGCCCCAATTCAACCAACTTCATATCCACAAGTAACAATTTCAAATCGGCGGGGTCTGTTCGGAAAATCAAACTTGTCAAAATTGTGTTAATGCAAACCGATTTACCCGAACCGGTCGAACCCGCAACAAGCAAATGTGGCATAGTTCCAATGTCGCCGATTACAATTTCGTCGTTAATGTTTTTGCCGATTGCGACCGCCAAAGGTGCTTTGTTATTTTGCCATTCGCGGGATTTCAAAATGTCCGCAATTGAAACGCAACCAATTGATTTATTCGGCACTTCAATACCGATTGCATTTTCGCCATTGACATTTTCCATTCGAATATTTGTTGTGCCCAAAACAACTTGAAAGTCGCTTTCCAACCTATACACGTCATTCGCCCGCGTCCCCGTCCCAAGCGACACTTTGAACCGCGTAATCGCCGGCGCAACAGTATAGCCCGTGACTTTGGCGTTGACGTTGAACTCTTGCAATTTTTCATCCAACATTCTTTGCTTTATCGCCGCCTCGGTGTGAAAAGAACTCAAATCTGTGCTCTCGGTTTTTATCATATCCAAAGTCGGGCGAATGTATCTTTTAGGTTTGTAAGTTTTTTGTGGCTTTGCACTTTCCAAAACTTCGCCGAAAGAGGTTTGCCCAGCAACATTTTGTTGTCCTCTTTGACGGCTTCGTGTTGTTGGCGTGAACGGAATCGGTTCGGCTTCGTCGGCGATTTTGTATTCGGTCAAAAGATTCTCGACCGCGGGCGTATAGGTTGAACCTTTGACGGCGGGTGCGGAAAAGACTTCGGAAGGTGTCGGCGGAGACCAATTTTGGGTTTCATAAGGTTCGGATATTTGCGCCGCCGAACCCGCGCTTGCGTTGATATTTGAAACCGTTGCGGGTGCGGAATAAATCAAGCCTGCGTTGAACTTTTGCGCGGCGATTGTGGACATTTGATTTATTTCGGCGGCGGTATTTGGGTTTGGTTTTAATGCTTGCGCGGTGTTGCCGATTGGATTGATTGGCACTTTGTCCAAACCAAGTTTACTTTTTTGCGCGTTCAATGCGGTTCGGCTCTGTTTTTGCAAAAGTTCTTGATACTTTTGCTCGACTTGCTCGGAAAGTTCTTTATGCGATTCGTGATAATTCTTTTGTGACGTCACCATTTGCCCCGCATTTGATTGTTGGGGTTTGCGCCTAATTACCCTATTCTCGCCATGTTTTGTAACAATGAAGGTGGCAAGGAACGTCAAGGAAATGGCAAATACAACGGATAAAACTATTGATGCGCCAACTGCTCCGGAAAATATATTCCAAAGCACAAAAGCGGGCACGGCAAACATTGCGCCGCCGGGGGTAATGTTTGAAAATCCATGGTCAATATATTTGGAAAAACCGAATGTCGCCAACTCGCCTCTTGTCGCAACAATATGAATTGCGCACAAGCCCGAAGCAAGCATTACCGAAGCGCAAATTATGTAGCCCAAATTGACCGAAACGTGACGAGAAAACTTTAAAGATAATCCGGCAAAGAAAGCCAAAAACAAAACCGCAAAAACATACACGCCAAACAAACCATACATTATACAAGATGCAAAATAAGGCACTTGGAATGCCGAAATAAGTGCCAAAATACCGCTTGAAACACACAAAAATACACCAAAATTGCCCCATTTAGTGGGGTTTTTTGCGTGTTTTCGCGTGGGTTTTTCGCGTTTTAATTCGGTTGCGATATCAAGCATACTACTAATATTACCATTAAAGCGGCTTCAAAGACAAACGATTTTCATGTTGTTAATATGCTGCGACTATTCCTTTGTCCGCGGCATACAAACAAGAAGTTCCACGCATTGGCGAGATTGAAATATTGGTTAAGTTATATTTTGTTTTTAACAAATTGGAAAGAAACTCGGCATCTTGAACATTATGAACATGGGAAATCATAATTTTTCTGTCAAGCCCTCGGTTGTCTTTTTTAATGTCAGAGCCAATTAAATCCGCAAGCGCCGAAAGCCCGCGTCTTATGCCTAAACTCATTCCATATTTTTTGATTTCACCATTTCCGTCATCGCCACAAACCAATTTGATTCCGGCGGTGCCCAAAATCTTTCCAACAATTTTATTTAATCTTCCATTTTTGATAAGGTTTCCAAGGTCATACAATAAAAATCTAACTCGGTGGCTTGGGCGGAAATCTTTGATTTTTGAAACAACTTCTTCAAAATTAAAACCACTTTCAATCAATTCACGAACTTTTAAAACTAAAAAATCAAGCCCCGTGCAAGCCGATAAAGAATCAAGTAAAAATATTTTTTTCTTTGGGGATTTTTCAATAACTTCGTTATATGCCGCAAGTGCGCTTTGATATGTGCCACTTAATTTGGAACTTAATAAAACGGCAATGATGTTATCATTTTTTTCAAAAAGTTGTTTGAATGTTTCCACACTTGGGCAAGCGGACTTTGGGCATTGTTTTGTTGAATTGATTGCGTCAACCAATTCACGCGTGTTTAAATCTTGATTATCTTCAAAATGTTTTTCGCCCACAGTTAATTGCAAGGGTGCAACAAAAAAGTTGAAGCCCGCGCCCCGAAAATCTCTTTCGTACAAATTGCAACAACTGTCTGCAATGATTGTAAACTTTGTCATGGGAATATTTTAACTTGATTTTTTAGGTAAAGCAACATATTTATCAATATCAAGACGCGCCAAAACATTTTCAAGCCCCGTTTCAACGTCTACAACACAACCGGCAATCATTTCTTCGGGGTCTTCGCCTTCCGTTTTGAATGGTTGCATAAAGAAAATATTCATTCCAAAGGTAAGTCCGTTAATCATTCGGAAAGCCGAAATGCGGGCGTCGGCGTGTTTTTGAATGGTTATACTTCCTACTTCAACGCCGTCAAAGTAATGAATTGTGGAAATGTTTGCTTCGTTGCCACTATTGTTTTCGTAAATAATTGTATTTGTTGTCATTGAAATTACGCGCCCGAAAGTTGTATTAGTTTTAATGCTAATTGATGCGTAGCCGCCTTCGGAGTTTCTCTCAAATGGGTTATAAACACGGAAATAAGTTCCGTCGTGGGTGATGAATCGGAAAGTATTTGTGCGCTCTTGTGAAACATAGACTTCTTTTTCTACACCTTGCAATGCAAAAGATGTATTTTGTTCACGGCTTGCAAGAGTTACATCATTTGTGACCATAATTTTGTCCGCACCGCCGCTGTAATAGGAGGTTTTCAAAACCATGTATCCGTTTCCGAATGCCAAAATTGTGTGATTGTTATCATTATGCAAAACCTCTTTTGTGCTATTTGCGCCAAAATGGTAAGAGAAAATCTTGTTCCCGTGCAATTTGTCGCCGTCGGTTTTGTTTTCGGTGAAATAAACATATGACATCATTCCGGAAAAAGACGAATCCAAATCCCCGCCAATCGTCTTTGTGAAGTAGGTTTCATAATAGCCGGTGATAATTGGGAAATGCACGGTGGCAATTTCGGTTGAAACGGTTGAAACTTTGCCCTTCATGTCAACACGGACGAGAGTTTTGTCGTCTTTGACCAATAAATACGGCGCACCGCCCCAAGCAACGGTGAAATCGTCTACGTTTACTTCATCGCTTTTGGTTGTGTAGATTTTTTGGTGCGATAAACCGCGCAAATCGCAACGGAAGAAGTCAATTTTGCTTGATTGGAGGTCGCCGTGTCTGTCTTTTTGGTTGTTCGGCGAAGTATAAATCAATGTGTCCCCGTAAATCCAAATGGCGGTATTTTGCCAAGCGGCAATTTTCGGAACAACCAATTCCAATCGGTTCACGCCACCGCCAACAACAGATTTGTTAAATGCATCATTGTATTCTTTAATTTCGCAAGTTCCGTTTTCAAGTTGGCGACGGTATTCTTGCCAACCGGGGAAATCGGCGTGATTATCGCGCAAGTAATTCCACAAATATTCGTTATCATATTCGGGTTTGCCTTCGGGCAATCGGATACGCCAAATGCCACCGTCATATTCGCCGCGAATGTTGTTGTATTCGTTTTCTTTGTATTCAATATCGTATTTTGATTTGTAACCGCTTGCAAAATACAAATAATCCCCCACCATAACCGCCGAGCCACCATTGCCGCTTACCGATGCGGTTGAAGTTCCCGCGACCATCGCGTCCGCACCGCGGAACTTGCCAAGTTGTGCCGGAATTATGACGAACGCCAAAAGCCCGCCCGCAAAAACGGCTACGCAAAGTACGAGACTTAACAAAAGTTTTTTTCGTGCGCCAAACATTGTGCTTTAAGTATAGCCAAAAAATTTCAAATGTCAAGAATTTGTTTTCACGCGTTTTGCAATTTTTTCATTAAGTCCCATGTTCGCAACACGAGCGGCGTACAAAATGCCATTGCGAATTGCGTCTGTGTTTGCGTTACCGTGCGCTTTCATGACGGGCTTTTTCACGCCCAAAAAAAGTGCGGCTTCGGCGGCTTCGTCTTTCATTCGTTTTTTTAATTTAAAAAGTCGTCGCGCCAAAATAAGTTTTCCCAAAATCACCGACACGCCGGCAATAGAGTTTTTCAATTCTTCCGCGACGTGTTTAGATGCGCCTTCGATTGATTTCAACATTACATTTCCCGCAAAGCCGTCACAAATTACCGCGTCGCAAACCCCGAGATGCAAATCTCGCGCTTCGACATTTCCGATAAAATTAAGTCCGTGGGCTTTTTCTTCGGTAAGAAGTTTATAAGTTTCGTGGGTCAATTCGTTGCCTTTTTCTTCTTCGGTTCCAACATTCAAGAGCGCAATTTTTGGGTTTTCAAAACCAAGCGCACGCAAATATTCGTCCGCCATCAATGCAAAGTGTAAAAGATTTTGGGGTTTACTGTCCATATTCGCCCCACAATCACAGATATAATATCGCTTGTTATGGTCAATCGTTGGCATTTTGCAACACAAAGCCGGACGAGATACGCCTTCAACCCGCCCAAGTTTCATAAACGCGCCGGTCAACAATGCGCCGGTACTTCCCGCCGAGATTAAAACTCCGCAATCGTCGCGCGTTTTCAATGCGTCCAATGCAAGGACAATGCTACTGTTGGTTTTTTGACGGATTGCTTCGACGGGTTTATCGTTAAAGCCAATATTTTCGGTTGTGTGAATTATTTCAATTCGATTTTTGAATGCTTCCATTTTCTTTGCAATTATTTCCGCATCGCCAACAATTACCAATTCAAGTTGCGGATTTTTCTTTAACGCTTCGCTTGCCGCCGAAAGAACCAAATCTATGCCGTTATCTCCGCCAAGTGCGTCTAAAATTACTTTTTTATTTTCACAATTTGCCACTTGACAAGTTTAAACACAAAATGTAAAATTGTCAACATGGCAGTTCCAAAACACAAAACAAGCAAAGCGCGCAAACGCACGCGCAGTTCACATAATTTCTTGGCGCACACGGGCGCTATGACCGAATGCCCGCAATGTCACGCAATTATGACACCGCACACGGTTTGTGGAAATTGTGGCTTTTATAAAGGCACAAAGTTTATTACCCCGCGCAAAGAAGAACGCGAAGCAAAAAAGGCGGATAAAAAGTAACAAATTATGGATTTCAACGAAGTCTTGCAACGAAGCCCTTGGGTTCGAAAAATTGAAGGCTTTTCGGATTTACAAAAACAACTTGTTATCGAGGGCGGAATGCAACCAAACGGCAAATTAACCCAAACACAAGCCATGGATATTATAAGCAAGAGTTCTCTTGTAAAAAATGAAAAACTTGAAACCGAACTTTTGACCGAATACATGAAAACAAGCATTGATAAAACAAAGTCCGAACCAAATCCAAATGGTTTTGCCGATTTTGTAAAAGAAAAAATGAAAGATGAAACCTTGTCGCCCAAAGAGCAAGTCGAATTGACCATTGTTTCGGGTCGCATTGAACGTGAGCGAGCGCATTTTGAACGTAGCGAGCGCGCAATGTACGAAGAATGGCTTGTCGGCACTCTTAACCGAAAAGACAATTTGAACAAAGACAATTACGAATACGGACGCGCCGTCGAGCATTTGAAATATCGCGAAGCCGGCGATTTGCAATACCGCGTCGAACGTGACGAACACGGAAAACCAAACGGAATTGGATTTCGCATCAAAGTTCACGAAGAAGAAGTTGCCAAAAAACACGGCGCGGAAGGCAGCAACCAAGTTGAAATCCAAAACATAGAAAACAAAAATGAAAATCTTCAACAAGTAAGCAGTGGTGATTTGGCACAAATGGGAACGGGCGAATACAATCAATGGACACAAATCGGCAACAACGGCAACGAAATCCGCAATGTGCTTTGGGGTTTAAGAGAGGCGGAACAAAAGCAAAAAGGTGCACAAGTGAAATCAAGTTCGTAACTTATCATATACGTCCTGTGGCACTTGGGTTTTGAAACTTCGGTTCAATGCTCTTGTTTTAATGCATTTTTCAACACACTCCGGACAAACATAAGCCCCCCGCCCGTTTGTTTTATCAATTTTAAACTCGCCATTCACGCGGGCGACGCGAATCATATCGCCAACGGGTTTTTTGGTTCGGCACACACAACAAATGCGTTCAACGCGGGGCGTTCTGCGTTCCGTTGACATAACCCTATCTGACTTGGTTGCTCGACCCGCCCCCCCCTTACTTCTTGTGCGTGTGATTTCCTTCGCCAAAGGTAAACTCCTCCGTGTATTGTGCGTCTTCCGCCGCGGCTTTCTCTTCCGATTTGACATCAATGCGCCAACCCGTCAATTTCGCCGCAAGTCGTACATTCATGCCGCTTTTACCAATTGCCAAACTCAATTTGTCATTCGGAACAATCACGCGCGCAACTTTGTCGGCTTCGTTTGCTTCAACACGCAAAACGGGCGAAGGCGACAACGCGCTTGCAATAAACTCTAAACTGTCGTCGCTCCACGGAATCAAATCAATTTTTTCATTTTGGATTTCGCCCAAAACATTGTTAATTCTGCTTCCGCGCGCCCCAACGCAAGCCCCAATCGGGTCAATATTGGCAATCTCACTTGACAAAGCAATCTTGGTTCTATAACCCGCTTCGCGCGCAATAGCCTTGACCAAAACTTCGCCGCGCCCAATTTCGGGAACCTCCAATTCCAACAAAGCCCGAACAAATTGCGGACTTGAACGCGTAACGTAAATCTCGCCACGGCGGTCATCGGCAGAAATGCGCGGAATGTAAACTTTTAAAAAGTCGCCCACTTTGAAATTTTGTCCCGGAATACTGTTTCTGCCGTTCAAGATTCCTTCCATTGAACTGCCGGGGATTTCCAAATGCAAAATGTCTTTGTCAATCTTTGTGATTTTTGCCGTCACAATTTGGTCTTGACGGCTTGAAATCTCTTCCAAAGCGGCCGCCCGCGCTCTGTCTCTTGTCTTTCCCGTCATAACTTGTTTAATTGTAATTGCGGCAACACGCCCAAAATCTTTCAAGTTTTCTTTGGTTTCAATAACGTCGCCGACTTTGTATTTCTTGCCGTATTTTTCAACCGCTTCGCTCAATCTAATCTCTTTGTCCCAATCGAATTCTTTGTCTGGGTCTTCGTCTTCATCGGCAACAACAGTCACAAATGAATACGCTTCGACCGTTTTTTTGTCAAAGTTCAATTCCACGCGCGCATTTTTCGCCTCGCCATGCATACGGCGAAAGGCAATGCTCAATGCCTCTTCCATGTCTTTTATAATTTGTTTAATATCGACGTTGCGTTCCGCCGCCATTGCTTCAAGTGCCACAAAGAAATCCTTTGAAATCATGTTTCCCTCCTTACAAACAAAAACGGACTTCCCCAGCCCGTTTTCCGTTCGCTTATGTTTCAATTATACCACACAAAAGCAATCTGTCAACAACTATTTTTGTATGTTTTTAAGGGCATTTTCAAGGCTTTTTAGCATGATTTTGACCTCATTTTGCGTGTTTTTGGGGCTGAAACTTATACGAATTTGGCGTTTTTCCACATTATCTTTGCTTGAACACGCCGACCCAATGCCAACCAAAATGCCTTCTTTTTCCATTGCGTTCATTACAATTTGACCGTTGATTGGAATGTTAATTGTCACAATATAAGGGTTTGTATTTTGAATTGGCACGCAACCATTTGGCAAGTTTTTAACCAAATAATCATTCAATCCGGAAACATATTCAAGATTTTTTTCGGTGTCCCACAACTCGACCGCCCGCGCAAAACCAATTATTGCCGGAGTGTTTTCTGTGCCTGCCCTTGCTTCAAGTCCTCCGCCATACATAAGTGGTTTTAATGTTATTCCTTTTCGAATCCACAATGCGCCAATGCCTTTCGGACCGCCGATTTTGTGTGCGGAAATTGAAACAGAGTCAATTCGCTTTCCATTTATTTTGTCATCAACAAAAAAAGGCAACTTGCAAAAGATTTGCGTCGCGTCAAAATGAATGTGCTCCCCGCTTTTGCCAAATGCGCCCAAGATTCCGCCATTGCCACGAACTTTTAATGGCTTTTGCACACTTGCGTGTTCGTCATTTATTACAATCAAGTTCTTGTGCGGATTAACACCCAAAATTACCATATTGTTTGATTCGGTTGCCCCGCTTGTAAAGATTATTTCGCCACTTTCATTTGGGTCAATATTTTGTAAAATAACTCTCTTGGCGCGTTCTATTTCCGCCTTTACAAGCAAACTTGGGACATATAAAGCGTGAGAATTATAAAAGTTCTTCTCGGCAAAATCAATCATAACTTTTGACACTTCCGAAAGTTGCGGAGTTGTTGCGGCGTTATCAAAATAGATATATTCCATACTTTATTCTACTACAACCCGCATACAAATGGAATATGAAAAAGAAATTTTGGTTACATTTTTTGGCAATTTCGGCGGCAATTGTAGCAATTTTCACAACAACTTTATTGATTATAAGCGACAAAACACTTGCGCGCGCGGGAAAAGAATGCGACACAATTTCAATTGTTGCAACTTTTAACGAAGTAACAAAAACATTGACCGCCACGCAAACAATAGATTACAAAAACCGCACAGGACAAACATTAAACGAAGTTCGGTTCCACATTTACGCAAACGCATATCGCAAAGACGCAATCAATCCGCCGGTTGCGCCAAACGAACCGCAAGCCTATCCAAATGGCAAAAGTTTCGGCGGAATTGCCGTGCATTCCGTTAAAGTTGGCTCGCTTGTAGAGCACAAAATCTCGGGCGCGGACGGAACCGTTTTAATTGTGCCCGTAAACGGCTTTAAAGCGGGCTCTGTGGCGCGCATCGTCATGGATTACACAATTACCCTCGCGAACATAAAACATCGCCTTGGCTTTACAAATGACGCAATCAACCTTGCGAACTTTTATCCTGTGCCGGTAGTGTTTGAAAATGGTTCGTGGCAAGAATATCCATACAGCCACAATGGCGACCCATTTTACAATGATGTTTTTAATTTTGATGTCAAATTAACCGCACCGAAAAATCTTGTAATTGCAAGCAGCGGTACAGAAATCAAACCCCGCCATTTCAAATCAACCGCTATTCGAGATTTTGCAATTGTGATGAGCAAAAACTTTCAAATCTTGCACAAAAACATGGGCGGTATTGCGGTGAATTATTTTTATTTGAATGACAATTCGCCACAAAAAAGCCTTGAAGTTGCTTGCAATGCAGTGAAAACCTTTTCAAATCTGTTCACTAAATATCCTTACAGGCAATTAAGTGTTGTGCAAACGGATTTTTTACATGGAGGTATGGAGTACGGCGAATTGGTTTATATTGCGCGCGATATGTTGAAAAATCAAGCCGAAAGAAGCGAACACGAATATGTAATTGTCCACGAAATTGCGCACCAATGGTGGTATGGAGTTGTTGGAAATAATCAATCAAGTACGGCTTGGATTGATGAAGGCTTGGCGGAATATTCAAGTATGTTATATTACGATTACAATCCCGACCCGAACTTTAAACGCGCGGAAATGATAAAAAACTCCCGCGCAAGTTACAATTCTTACCTTAAAATAATCAAAGGTCTTGGCATTCAAACGGACGCAACAATGAACAGAGATTTAAACGATTTTGTTACGCCGATGGAGTACGTTTATATGACTTATGTGCGTGGGTTTTTATTGTTTTGTGATTTGGAAGATTTGTTATCGCGCGACGCATTGTTGAAATCTTTGAAAGAGTTTTCACACAACACGATGTTTAAAACCGCCTCTCAAAAGGCTCTTGTCAATACAATTGAACAAACAACAAAACGAAAAGTTGGATTATTTTTCGACACTTACCTTGTTGGAATCAATCTCTTTTAAAATGCCGTTTGCGCTGAACTCTATTTGACGACGCGGAATATTTACGCCAACACATTTCACGGCCAACTTATCACCCATTTTCAACACGCGCGGACGCATTTGTTGTTGTGGATTTTTTACATATTTCAATTTGTCTTTGGGTCGACCGCCGCTTACCATTGTGAAAGTTTTTTCGTCAAAGTTCCAAAACTCGCCGTGTTCATGCGGAAGATTCTCAATTTTGACAAGTCCTTCAACCGTGTTTTTCAAATAAACAAACACACCGAAATCCGAAACACCGCTTATGGTTCCTTCAAAGACTTCACCGATATGGTCATGCATATATTGCGCACGTTTCAAATTGTCAACTTCGCGCTCAACTTCCGTTGCCGTTTGTTCCGTTTTTGTGGATTGTTCGGCGGCACTGTGCGCAAAATCTTTCATTTGTTCGACTTTGTGGCTATTAAGTTGTCTATTCAACATTGCTTTTAAATTGCGATGAATTACCATATCTGGAAGTCGGCGAATTGGACTTGTAAAGTGGCAATAACTTGGTGAACCCAAACCAAAATGCTCCTTCCATTCGTCGGAATATTTTGCTTTTTGCGTACTGCGCACCAAAAGCGATGCGACAATTCGTCTTAAATTTTCCGTTTGTTCAACTTGTTCGGGCTTCATGCCGTTTTTGGGTGAAAGATTATCCAAAAGATTTTGATAAGCGCGTCCCGTTGGGTGGTCAGAATTGATTTTTGAATCAATGCCGAAAGGTTTCAACATATCGTTAAGTTTTTCAACTTTCATTGGGTCGGGCTTTTCGTGAATACGATAAACAAATGGCAAATTGTGGTCAAGTGCTTGGCGCGCGACGCATTCGTTACACATAATCATCATTGTTTCAATGGTTCTGTGCGCCAATTGATGCGGGTAGGCTTTCACGTCTGCGATTTTTCCGTTTTCGTCCAAAATGATTTTCGGTTCGGGAATATCAAAAGACACTTCACCGCGGGCTTTGCGATTGCGTTCAAGAATCTTTGTAAGTTCCGCCATGTTGTTCAATAATGGCAAAGTCTTTTTGTGCTCTTTCGCCAATTCCGCGTCGCCGTCGTAGATTTTTTGAACCGTGTCATAAGAGAATCGCGTTGTTGTGTTGATAACGGTTTCGGCAATGCGGCTCTTTAAAACTTTTCCGTTTGGGTCAAGTTTCATAAAGCAACTCATTGTTAATCTGTCAACATTTGGAAGCAAAGAACAAATATTGTTTGAAAGTTGCGTTGGAAGCATTGGCAACACGCCACCCGGGAAATAAACCGAAGTTCCGCGTTTAAACGCTTCTTTGTCCAATTCCCCGCCCGCTTGCACATAATGAGAAACATCGGCGATATGGACGCCCAATTCCCAAGTTCCGTCGGGATTTTTTTTCAAACTTATGGCGTCGTCCAAATCTTTTGCGTCTTCGGGGTCGATTGTTACAATTGTTTCATTGCGCAAATCTTCTCTTCGGGCGATTTCTTCGGGTTCAATTTTTGCCACACGTTTGGCTTCGGCAATGCATTCATTTGAAAACTCTTGATATAAATTATGTTGTCGCAAAATCCCCATGACGTCCACGGGAATGCCATTCGTTTTTTCCAAAACCTCCACAACATTTACATTGTTAGGATGTTCAAGATTTTTTGCATTAAACTTGCCGACAACTTTAAGTCCCGAAATCGTTTGCGCAATGACGGTTTGCCCGCGGTCGGAAATTGCGTCAACGTCAACGCTTTGCGGCAAGCGGTCATCATCGGGAATGATAAAGTTTGCGCCTTTCCCGCTTATGAATGTGCCGACGACATTTTTGCCGTCTTCACGAAGAGCGTTTAATAACTCTTCGGGTGAGAGGCGTTTTTTTGCGCCACTGAATTGTCTTTTTGGGTCTTTATTTTTCATTTTCATCTCTTGGAGTATACCATCTTTTCAAACCCGTGTCAAGTTAAATTATTCGCCCGGATAAATTGCATACGCGACAAAATACAAAATGGCACAAAGAGCAATCAAAAACGCACAAACAATAATAAGGTTTCGAATGCGCCCTTGGGTGTTTTTGCCTTTGTTTTTTGTGTAATAACTTTCCGCCGCGCCGGTAATTGCATTGTTTCCAATTCCCGTTTGAGGTGGCGAGGCAAGAACCGCAATAATTATTACGATGCAAGCAATTGCCATAAGGACAACAAGCCCCGCTTGGACGTATTTAAACGAATCGGTTATCCATTGTTCCACGTTTAAAAGATTTGAAAGGTTCATTGGTGCCCTCCGCTTGCGTTCGATGCGATTGCGTTTTTATATGTGACCGTACTGTAACGTGCCAAACCGGTTCCCGCGGGGATAAGTTTTCCGATAATGACATTTTCTTTCAAGCCGACCAAATTGTCCACTTTGCCTTTGATTGCGGCCTCGGTAAGAACACTTGAAGTCTCTTGGAAGGAAGCGGCAGAAAGGAAACTGTCCGTTTTCAATGCGGCTTTTGTAATAGAGAGCAACACGCGCCTTGCCGAGCCGGGGCGTTTGCCTTTGTTAATGGCGATGAGATTTTCTTCGTCAAATGCCGCAGCGTCGATAATTGCGCCCGCTTGCAAATTGGTTTCGCCGGGGTCTTCAACTTTAACTTTACGAAGCATTTGTCGAATAATAATTTCAAGGTGTTTGTTGTTAATTGAAATATCTTGGGTCTTGTAAACTTTGATAACTTCCGCCATTAAGTAATCTTGCACGGCTTTTATACCGCGTGTGCGCAAAATGTCGTGCGGATTGATAACGCCTTCGGTCAATGGGCTTCCCGGCTCGACAACGCTATCTTTTTTTACAATCAATTTCACGCCACTGTTGATAAGATATTCCACGTCTTTGCCGTCGGTCGTTCTGATAGTAATTTTTTGGCGTTTTTCAACGGGGGTAACAACGGTAACTTCCCCGCCGACATCGCTGACCACCGCGACGCCTTTTGGTTGGCGGGCTTCCAAGATTTCTTCAACCCGTGGAAGACCTTCCGTAATGTTGCTCGTCGCAATACCGCCGGCGTGTTTGGTTCTCATGGTTAATTGCGTTCCGGGTTCACCGATAGATTGCGCGGCGACAATTCCGACCGCTTCGCCAATAGGCACAATATTGTAACTTGACATATCGCGACCGTAACATTTCGCGCAGATTCCGCGTTTAGATTTACAAGTCAACACAGTTCGGATTTCCACTTCTTTGATGCCCGCATCTTCAATTTCTTGGGCTTGCGCTCTTGAAATCATTGTGTTTGCGGGAACAATAATGTTTTTTGGGTTCTTCGGGTCAACAATGTCGCGAACGGTGAATCGACCTTCAATTCGTTCGCGCAATTTTTCAATGTATCCGTCAACTTCCAATTCGCGAATGACAACGCCTTTTGGTTTTTCGCCCAAAGACGCAAAACAATCGTCTTCGGAAACAATGACGTCTTGGGAAACATCGGCAAGTCGGCGCGTCAAATAACCCGCGTCTGCGGTTTTAAGTGCCGTATCGGCAAGACCTTTACGACCACCGCGCGAAGACAAGAAATATTCAAGTGGCTTTAACCCAAGACGGTAATTTGATTTCGTTGGCACGTCTTCTTTTCGACCCGAGACGTTTGCAATAATACCGCGCATTCCGGAAAGTTGCATGATTTGTTTATTTGAACCACGCGCACCGGACACGGCCATAAGTTTAATCGAATTGAAATCGCCAAGGTTTGCAACAACGGCTTTTTGCACATTGTTTGTGGCTTTTTGCCAAAGTGCAATGTTTTTGTCCAATTTTTCATCGGTTGTCAAAACACCCAAAGCATATTGCTCTTCAACTTTTTTAACTTCGGCTTCGGTTTCTTTAATAATTTTTTCTCGGTCGGCCGGAATTACCGCATCAAAAACCGAGATTGAAATTGAACCAAGTGTAGAATATTTGAACCCTGCGTCCTTGATTTTGTCGATACTCTCACTTGTCACCGTCGGACCGTGTTTGCGGAATGTGTGAACAATTATTTCATTCAAATCGCCACGAATAACGGGTTTGTTAATTTCATAAGCAAATTCGTTTTCGGGTTTTGTTCGGTCAACCAAACCAATGTCTTGTGGGAAGCAACGATTCAACAAAATACGCCCCAAAGTTGTTTCCACACGCGCAGATTTTGTTCCGTTTGTACGGCGAACTTTTATGACTGCTTTCAAATCCAATTGTCCCGCAGCATGAGCACGTTCGGCTTCGTCTTCGTCAACGAAAATCTTGCCTTCGCCTTTCGCGCCGGCTTTCGACATTGTCAAATAATAACAACCCAAAACAATGTCTTGCGTAGGTGTAACGATTGATTTTCCGTCGGAAGGTTTCAAAATGTTGTTTGACGAAAGCATCAAAACCCGCGCTTCGGCTTGCGCTTCGGGGCTCAAAGGCACATGTACGGTCATTTGGTCGCCGTCAAAGTCCGCGTTGAACGCAGGACAAGCAAGCGGATGCAATCGAATTGCACGCCCGTCAATCAAAACCGGCTCGAATGCTTGAATAGATAATCTGTGCAAGGTCGGTTGACGGTTCAAAAGCACAGGGTGGTCTTTTATAACTTCTTCCAATACGTCCCAAACTTGGGTTTTTTCACGCTCAATCAATCTTTTTGCACTGCGACTGTGATGCGCAAGCCCCGTTTCAACCAACTTTTTCATCACAAACGGTTTAAACAATTCCAAAGCCATTTCTTTTGGAATACCAACTTGGTAATGTTTTAACTCCGGCCCAACCACGATAACAGTTCGACCCGAATAATCAACCCGTTTACCCAACAAGTTATTACGGAAGCGACCTTGTTTACCGCGGAGTCCCGCCGCAAGCGATTTCAATGGGCGGTTTTTTGCACCTTGAACTTCTTTGCCACGTTTGCCGTTGTCAATAAGCGCGTCAACGGCCTCTTGCAACATACGTTTTTCATTGCGAACGATAATATCGGGCGCGCCAAGCGAAATAAGTTTATTCAAACGATTGTTTCGGTTAATAACGCGGCGATACAAATCATTGACGTCGGTTGTCGCAAAACGTCCGCCGTCAATTTGAACCATAGGGCGCAACTCGGGCGGAATAACGGGCAAAACATCCAAAACCATCCACTCGGGACGATTGCCACTTTCTTTGAACGCCAACAATAATTCTAACTTTTTGACCGCTTTTTCACGCTTTGCGCCTTTGCCGGTTTTAACAATGTTTTCGCATTCTTTGATTTCTTTTGCAATGTCAATATTCGTAAGCATTTCCTTGATTGCTTCCGCACCCATTCCGTATTTGAAACTGCCTTGCCCCCACTTCTCTTGCGCTTCAACCAATTCACGGTCGGACAAGATTTGCCCAACTTGCAACGTGGTTTTACCGGGGTTAATAACAACAAAGGACACAAAATAAATGACTTGTTCCAAGTTTTTAATTGTCATGCCAAGCATTGTTCCAATTCGGCTTGGAACACCTTTGAAATACCAAATATGCGTCACAGGCGCGGCAAGTTCAATATGCCCCATGCGTTCGCGACGGACAATAGAGCGCGTAACTTCAACGCCGCACTTGTCGCAAATTGTGCCTTTGTAACGGATAAGTTTGTACTTTCCGCAAGAACATTGCCAATCTTTTTTCGGTCCGAAAATGCGTTCGCAAAAGAGTCCGTCTTTTTCAGGTTTTTGAGTACGATAGTTAATCGTCTCGGGTTTCGTGACTTCGCCATGCGACCATTCGCGGATTTTATTGGGGCTTGCAATCCCAATTCGTAAACTTTCAAAATTATTTAATTCAAACATAACTCTATCCCCCTTTTCCCTTATTCCCCGTCCCCGTCGCCAAACAAACTGTCCTCGTCAAACTCTGCCGGTTCGGAATCTTCTGCCGGCGCTTCTTCCGGATTATCGCCAAAGCCCAAATTGATTTCTTCCAAAATGTCTTCTTCGGCGGGTTTGATAATTGTGTCGGTAATATCGGGTTCCAACATTTCAATTTGTTCAATTTGAACTTGTTTTTTCTCACCAGTGAATATGCCGACATCCAATCCAAGCCCTTGCAATTCCCGAATCATAACTTTCGTACTTTCCGGTATTCCGGGTTCCGGCATAGGTTGCCCGTTGACAATTGAAATAAATGTCTTTGTTCTGCCCGTGACATCATCGGATTTAACCGTGAGCATCTCTTGCAAAATATGCGCCGCGCCATATGCTTCCAAAGCCCACACTTCCATTTCACCCATTCTTTGTCCGCCGAATTGCGCCTTACCGCCAAGCGGTTGTTGCGTGACAAGCGAATATGCGCCCGTACTTCTCGCATGGATTTTTGTATCAACCATGTGATGAAGTTTCAACATATACATATATCCAACTGTGGTTTTGTTTTCAAACGGTTCGCCCGTGCGCCCGTCAAACAATTGCATTTTTCCGTCGGTAGGCAATGCATTTTCGCCCAAAAGTTTTTGAATGTCTTGCTCTGTGCAACCATTGAAAACGGGCGTCGCAACTTTCCATCCCAAAGTCTTCGCCACAAGCCCAAGGTGGACTTCCAACAATTGCCCAATATTCAAACGAGAAGGAACACCAAGCGGGTTCAAAACAATATCCACGGGCGTTCCGTCCGCCATATAAGGCATATCTTCCACAGGCAAAATCTTTGAAACAATACCCTTGTTTCCGTGGCGACCCGTCATCTTGTCGCCGACTTTGATATTTCGTTTTTGCGCAATCGTGACTTTGATAATTTCTTCAACGCCGATTTCCATTTCGTCTTTATTCTTTCGGCTAAATCTCTCAACTCCCACAACCACGCCGTCTTTTCCGTTCTCAACACGCAAAGAACTGTCTCTTACTTCCCTTGCCTTCTCGCCAAAAATTGCGCGAAGCAATCTTTCTTCCGGTGTCAATTCCGTCTCACCTTTCGGAGTAACCTTTCCAACCAAAATGTCGCCGGGGCGAACAAATGAACCAACACGCACAATGCCGTCTTCGTCAAGATTTTTCAATGCCTCTTCGCTCAAATTAGGAATATCGCGCGTAATTTCTTCCACACCAAGTTTCGTAGTTCTTGCTTTACATTCTTTTAAATGGAGCGCAATACTTGTAAACGCGTCCTCTTTAACAACTCTTTCCGATATAAGAATCGCGTCCTCGAAATTATATCCGTCCCAATTCATGTAAGCCACGCACATATTCTTTCCAATCGCCAACTCGCCACCGCTTGTCGCATAGCCGTCCGCCAAAATATCGCCAACTTTAACTTTTTCACCTTTAAAGACAACAGGCTTTTGATTTACGCAAGCCTCTTCGTTGAATCGCGCAAACTTTGTCAATTTATAAGTGTCTTTCGTTCCGTCGGCGCGTTTAATCACAATTTTTTCCGCCGAAACACTCTCAACTTCGCCATCATGATGCGCAATCAAGAGCACTTGACTGTCCAATGCCGCCCTGTGTTCAAGTCCTGTTGCAACAATCGGGGCTTCCGTTCGAATAAGCGGCACGGCTTGACGTTGCATATTTGAACCAAGCAAAGCCCGACCGGTATCGTCATTTTCCAAAAACGGAATCAACGCGGTGGCAAGCGAAATAAATTGGCGCGGACTTGCGTCAATGTAATCAATTCTGTCGCGCGTCACTTCCATAACAATGTCGCGGTAACGGCACAAAACATATTCGTTTTTCAATCTACCTTCGGCGTCAAGCGGTTCAATTGCTTGCGCAACATAGAAACTGTCTTCTTCGTCCGCCGTTAAATAATCCACGATATCCGTCACAACGCCCGTCTTTTTGTCAACTCTACGAAGTGGCGCGGTAATAAATCCGTATTCGTTAATTCGCGCAAACATTGCCAAAGAATTGACCAAACCAATGCTTTGACCTTCCGGCGTTTCAATCGCGCAAAGCCGTCCGTTATGCGTATAATGCAAGTCCCGAACTTCCGCCGTCGCGCGTTCCTTTGTAATACCGCCCGGCCCAACAGAAGTAATTTTTCGCTTTTGTGTAATTTCCGTCAATGGATTGTTCGTGTCCATAACGTGCGATAATTGCGAAATAGAACAGAAATCTTTAAGCGCGCGCGTGATTGCTTTTGCATTTATAATGTTAATTGGGTTGATAACTTTCGAAGATATTTCCATTGTTTGCATGGTTTCACGCATACTGTTACGCAACTTCAACATACCTTCTTTGAATTGTTTCGTCATCAAATCGCCCGCGGTATTCAATCGGCGATTTCCCAAATGGTCAACATTGTCGCTTGCACCTATGCCGTCATTCAAGTTCAACAAATAAGAAACCGTAGCCACAATATCATCAACAAACAAATTGCGCCCGACAAGTTTCATTGCATTGTCTTTTAAAACTTCAATTTTTTGTTTTGCCGTTTTTGCTCCCGCCAATTCAAACATCATTTCCATTGTCGGCTTGTGCACCAATTCGGTAATTCCCGTGTCTTTTTCATTCAATCCAAGATACTTATTCGCATCAATTCTGTTGTTTCCAATAACCAAAATATCTTTTTGTTCGTTGGCTTCGGTAATTGTAATTTTCACGGCGTTAATTCCCGCATTCATAATTGCGTTCGCAACATCCATGGAAATCTCTTCACCTTTTTTAACAAAAGTTGTTTCGCCCATTTTAATTGTTTCGGCGGCAATATGTTTTACAATTCGCCCCGCAAGACCCAATTTTTTATTGAACTTGTAACGCCCAACTCTTGCCAAATCATAATTTGGGAATGTAAAAAACATTGTTTCCAAATTGCGTTCCATTGCCGTCGCGTCCGGCAATTCGCTTGGGCGCATCTTTTTGGATATTTCCAAAAGGCATTCGTTTTTGGATTTCAAATTGTCTTTTTCCAATGTCGCTTTGATGATTGGGTGATTATCAAAAAGCCGTAAAATGTCCAAATCTTTTCCAAGTCCAAGTGCTTTCAAAAACACACCCAATAAAATCCTGTTGCTTCGGTTTGGATATACGGAAATAATGTCGGATGCATCTTTTACAAGTTCAATATATGCCCCGTGTGTTGGCGTAATTGTGGTCTCAATGACTTTTTTGCCCGTCTTTTTGTCGCGGTCTTCGGTGAAATAAACATTTGGACTCTTAATAATTTGATTAACAATAACGCGCGCAACACCGTTAATAATGAAATATCCGCTTTGCGTCATCATTGGAATATCGCCCAAGAAAACTTCTTGCTCAATTACTTCGCCCGTTTCTTTAAACACAACACGAACTTTAACTTTTAAAGGTTTTACAAACATTTGACCGCGGCGCAAACATTCGGCTTCATCATATTTTGTGTCATTTGAAACATGGTGTTCCAAAAAGTACATTTCCACTTTGTTGCTGTAATCCGTGATTGGATTGAATTCGTCAAAAATGTCTTGAATGCCTTGTGTTAAAAAGCGTTTGAAACTTTGCATTTGGACATCCAAAAGATATGGAATTTCCAAAAGTTCCGGCACACGGCGAAACACCTTTCTTTTGTTTTTTCCAAATACCTCGTCATGCAACCCCGTTTTCGCCAAAATCTTTTCCATTTTTCCCCCTTCCGAAACGCAAAAAGGTCTTTTTCATACGAAAAAGACCATTCAATTCACATTATTTCCGCCGAATTGAACATTGATACCGCCGAATATATCACAGACTTTTTGAATTGTCAACAACTTTTTTTACTAATTCCAAATTCTCTTTCCAACCTTGCAAAGAGTTCATTTGATTCTTTTTGACGTTCAGACAAGGTCATTTTTTCATGACGTTTTGAATTTGCGTCACGGATTTTTCGTATTTCCAACATTGCTTTACTTTCAATCATTTTTGTCCTCCTATAATCATACTCGGTGTCATGATTTCAATTTCCTTATAAAGATTTATTGCATTAACAATTTTAATATTGCCAATTGTTTTGTAATTTACAAGATGCTTAAAGTTCCAAGAAACTATTATATCACATTGCGAAATAACACCAAAAGCAATATGCATACAATCATCGAGGCTTTTAATTGTCAAAACTTTCTTGTCAATATATGCCTTTGCCAAGTCATTCACTTCTTGCGTTTCAGTTAAATTTGTATAATTGATTTCTTTTAATTTCATTAACATTTTTGTACGTTTCGGCTCGTCACATTTATCAATTTCAAATAATGTCGTTTCTGAAACAAAAATATCAAATTTGCCAAGTTTCAATTCTTCCCAGAGCGCAATTGTGTCCGCCATTCGCTCTGGCGTATCATCGGCAAAAATATGGCTCACAACCGAAGTATCAAGATATAAACGAACCTTTCGCATGAAATATTATATGCCTTTTAAAAAATGTTTGCAAGTATTTTATCTTTCTAAATCAATGTCAACAACTTTTTTTGCATTATTCACAATTTGTCAAATAATTCTTGTCGCTTGCGGTAACGAACCTCTTCAATTGCCTTTGTATTTAAAAAAGCCAACACAATCTTTTTTGCTAATTCCGTATCCAAATTATCCGCGCCAAGACACAAAACATTTGCGTCATTATGCCCCCTTGCTTCTTTTGCAATTTCCACAGAATTACAAAGCGCAGCCCTTATTCCTTTGTGGCGATTGGCAATAATTGAAGTTGCAATTCCAGAACCACAAATTAAAATCCCACAAAAGTTTTTTGAACCCGCAACGCATTCCACGGCTTCGCGAACAACTTTTATAATTGGCGGCATTGGGTCGGCGTCATTTGGGTGCGCATCGCTACTTACACCGCAATCCACAAAGTAATACTTGCGCTCTTTAAGCAAATCTTTGATTACATTTTTCAATGCCCACCCGCGATGGTCGGAAGCCAAAATTACGTCTTGCATAATTCATTGTACAACCTTTCGCATTCAATTTGCAACTGTTTACACACCCGAATATATGTGTCCAAATCGCCGCCAAAAGGGTCCAAAAACGTGCGTAAATCAATGATTTTTTGGTGTTTTTGCATCAAATTATGGGTTAAAAGTGTGCTTTTATGGGGTGTTTTTGGCAATTTTTCACCACATTTTAGCAATGCTTCACGGGCTAATTCGCTCATCGGTTGACCGTTTTCCGCGTGCGTTCCTGCGCTTTTTGCAATAATATCTTTGCGTTTGTTTTTGTGACAAATATTGTTGAAAATCACCTCCGCCATTGGACTTCGGCAAATGTTTCCCGTACAAATGAATAATATTTTTGTCATTATGAAACCCCCGAGATTTCGCCGCCACCAAGGCACACTTCGCCGTCATACAAAACCACCCATTGTCCCGCGGTAACGGCGCGTTGGGGCGTTTTAAAATCGACACGAACCATAGACAAGCCGCCTTCAATAACCGACACAGTACACTTTTGGTCGGCTTGACGATATCGGATTTTGCAAACACATTCAAACGGTTCGACGTGACCGCGCGGCATTTCCATTTTGGGCGGAATTATCCAATTAAAATTGTGGGCAATACAACTTTTTGAAAACAATTCGGGGCATTCGCCGTTATTGACGTAAAGAGTATTTGTAGCGACATCTTTGCGAATTACATACCATTTTTCGGTATTTTCATTTGTCGCGCCGATGCCCATGCCTTTGCTTTGCCCGATTGTGTAATATTGAAGTCCACGATGTTTGCCGACGGTTTTTCCGTCCAAAGTTTTAATCAAACCGGCTTTGTCGCCGATATATTGGGAAAGAAAATTGTTAAAGTTGCGTTCGCCAATGAAACAAATGCCTGTACTGTCTTTTTTTTCGGCGGTGGACAAGCCTTGCTCGCGGGCGATTTTTCGGACTTCGGTTTTTAAAAGATTTCCGACGGGGAAAATGACGCGTGAGAGTTGCTTTTGAGAAAGTGCGCAAAGAAAGTAGGTTTGGTCTTTGGTTTGGTCTTTCGCTTTTAAGAGTGCAATATGGCGTGTCGCCGCGCTTCGCGACGGCTCAGCCATATGCTCGCTGCTCGGCTCTGCCTCGCATCTCGCATAATGCCCTGTTGCTATAAAGTCTGCGCCGATTTTGTCGGCGAAATCGAGAAAAGGACCGAATTTGATTTCGCGATTGCACAAAACGTCGGGGTTTGGGGTGATTCCGTGCTTTAAACCTTCGATAAAGTGTTTAAAAACTCTGTCGCGGTATTCGGCGGAAAAATTGACGGTGTAATATGGGATTTCCAAAACTTCGCACACTCGTTTAACGTCATTGAAATCTTGTGCAGATGTGCAAGCGCCGCAATCGTTTGTTTCTTCCCAATTTTTCATGAAAAGTCCAACAACATTGTAACCTTGTTTTTTCAAAAGGTAAGCGGAAACACTGCTATCTACACCGCCACTCATACCACAAACAACCAATGCTTTATTTTTTTGTTGTGGCATTTAACGGTTCCCCCAAACGCACAGGATATTTGAAAGCGCCCAGCGCAATGCAAAAGAAATCAAGCGCGTGCAAGCAAAAAGCGACAATCAACAACAAATCAAACGGTGGCAAAAGTTCATGGGTGCCGAACAAAATGTGGCTCTCGAAATACATTCGCATTGGGTTTTTGGGCGAAGCGGTACAAGCAACACCGACAAGTCCAACTACGCCACAAATCAACATAATCCAGCCACGGATTTTTCGCCCGCAATAAAAACAATGCCAACCGAAAAGCCCGCCGATGAAACTTCGCAAAGCCATTCCCGTAAAAGTTACATCGTCCGGGCGACGGCGAGACATAAAAATCAATTCGCCGGTTTTGTTTTTCATTATTTCTTTGGCACGTTTATTTGATGCGCCATGAATTTGATGTTTTGTAATTCCGCAACGGGGGCAAACGGAAGTATATTTTAAAATGCGCGAATGGCAATACGGGCATCTTACAGTCGTATTATATAAATAATCTAATTTAGGGTCAATTTCTTTTTTCATTTTTTCTTCTTTGGGGTTTCCTTTGCGGTGTTCAAGGTTTCGCCGATTGTTGTGAATAAACTTGCCACGTTTGCAAGATTGCTTGGGATAATTATTTTCGTGGCTTGCCCGTCCGCCATTGCTTTGGCTGCTTCAAAACCTTGCAAAGTCAAATATGCTTGGTCGGGTTTGGCTTTCAAGATGCGTTCGATGGCTTGGGCTTGACCTTCGGCGCGTGCAATAGTTGCCAATTTATCGGCGTCGGCGCGCAAAAGCATACTTTCTTTTTCACCTTCGGCAACCAAGATTGCGGATTTCTTTTGACCTTCGGCAATCAAAATTGCTTCCCGACGTTCACGTTCCGCGCGCATTTGTTTTTCCATACTTTCTTGAATTGTGCGTGGCGGGCTTATAGTTTTCAATTCAACGCGGCGAACTTTGACGCCCCAAGGGTCGGTTGCTTTGTCAATTATGTCACGCATTTTTACGTTGACGATATCACGGCTTGTCAAAGTTTCGTCCAAATCCAATTCGCCGATAATGTTACGAAGCGTTGTTGCGGTCAAACTGTCGATTGCGCGCATTGGATTTTCGACGCCATAAGTGTAAAGTTTCGTGTCGACAACTTGGGCGAAAACGATTGTGTCAATTTGCATTGATACGTTGTCTTTTGTGATGACTTCGACTTTGTCAAAATCAAGAACTTTTTCTTTCAATGAAATAAGTGGCAAAGTTTTATCCAAAATCGGAACAATCATATTGAAACCCGTGTCCAAAGTGCGACGATATTTGCCAAGCCTTTGAACAACCATTGCAGAAGATTGCGGGACAATGCGGATTGACATCCACACCCCGATAATTAAAACAAGAATAATGATGCACGCGGCTACAATTCCCGCGAAAGTCATGCCAGAAATTCCCAAAAGACTGCTCATTTTTTCACCCCTTTAACCAAATATTTATTGCCATCAACACCCGTTATTTCAACTAAACTGCCCGTTTTTAATGTTTCGGCACATTTTACCGTCCAATATGTGTCTTCAATTTTAATCTCGCTTCGTCCGTCGTCGTCAATGTCTTTCAAAAGTTTATGTTGCGTGCCGATACTTGCGTCTACGTTTGTCGGAACGGTTTTGACTTTGACAAATTTGCGTGTAAGCGGACGCAATGACAACAAAAATATGAAAGAAACAACCACAAACACAAGTATTTGCCATTGCCAAGCAAGCCCACAAGGCACAGTGATAAGAGCAACCATTCCGCCGACGGAAAACCAAACCGAAGTGAAATCATTGACCATAAATTCAATAAAAAGCGCAGCCCCAACAACAAGCGCCCAAATAATAATCATTGTGATTATTTCCCCGTCCATGTGTTAAGTTTATGCTCTACTTTTGCAAAAGTCAACATTATTATTTTTCGTTCGCAAATCTTTTAACGCAATCCTTTTCCAAACATCATAGTACGAAGCCGTGAAAATCGAGTCATAGAGTTTTGAGAAGTCTGCCCCCCCCCCCCGAGTTTTTGTAATGGTCATTGTATTTCAAAAACGCGGAATATTTTCTTTCACCGTTTACAATCGGGTGAAATTTCCAATCCCAATCTTTTTCATTTGTCGATTTAATTTTTTTCCAAGAAACGGCGAAATAATCTTCCGGATTGCAATCCCACTTCGTTGCTCCGCGCATTCCGCCAAGGTCAACAAAGCGCATATCCCCAAAAACCTGCCTTCCAATTGTATTCATGCAATGTGTTGTTCCGCCTTCCACGCCGAAACGATATATTACCGTGCCGACGTCGCCGACGGGAATGCCGTCCATGTTGCAAAGGAAACTTAATGCGTTTGCGTAATCTTGACATTGACCGCCTCCATATCTCAAATATGCTTCAAGCCGTAAATTGAAATATTTTCCCTTTTCGGCTTCGGCATTGAAGTCAATATTTCGGCTCTTCGGCATTAAATAATCGACATAATATCGGAGGCGGGATTGGGTGCTTCCATGATGATTTTTGTCGATAATTTTTTGAAATACCGATTGTAATTCACGTTTTGCTTCGTTCATTTATCGGTAATTTTAACATAAAAAGTCAAATTTGTCAAGTTCATTCAAGCGATATTAAATAGTAATAAACCGGTTGCCCGCCCATGATTGTATTTATTTCGCAGTTTGGATATTTTGCCGAGAGTTTGTCTTGCAATGCGAATGCGTCTTTTTCGCGGACTTCTTCGCCGTAAAACAAAGTTATATTTGAAATGTCGTCCGTGTGCATTTTTTCAACAAGTTTCAAAACGCAATCGGCGGTGGTTTTGGATTTGACCAAGATTGATTTGTCGTTAAGACCGATAATGTCGCCTTGGTTTATGTCAAGCCCGTCGATTTTGGTTGTTCTAACGGCATAAGTTACCGAACCGCTCTTGACAACTTCCGCGGCGGAAAGGAATGCTTCGGTGTTTTCTTCGACAGTTCCTTCGGGATTGAAAGCGATACAGGCAGAAATGCCTTCGTTTATGCTCTTGGTTGGAATTACAATTATGTTTTTATCGGTAAGTGCGCGGGCATGAGTAGCGGCAAGAATAATGTTTTTGTTATTTGGAAATACGAAAATGTTTTTTGCATGAACTCGTCGTGCGGCTTCGGCAATGTCTTCGGCACTTGGATTCATGGTTTGTCCGCCCTTTATTACATAATCTACACCCAAGTCTTTGAACACATTTATAATGCCTGTTCCTGCCGCTACGGCAACAAGCGCCATTTCTTTTTCAGACACATTCATTTTTGCGCGTAACTCTCGATTTTGTTCCAACATATTGTCAACTTTTAAATTGATTATTTCCCCAAGTTGTAATGCCGAAGTGATTGCTTCGCCGGGAGTATTTGTGTGAACATGGACTTTGACCAAAGTTAAATCGCCGACGCAAATTACGCTATCGCCCATGCGCATAAGTTTCTCTTTTAAACTGTCGATACTTGCCGTTGTTGTTGTTTTATACATTTGCGTAACCATAAATTCGGTACAATATGCAAACTCGATTTCGCCAAGACCTTCGCCGCCCAAGTCCGCTTCGCCATCGCCGACGGGTTTTTGTCCGTCTTTGTCAAAATTGATTTCAATGTTGTCTTCTGTGCCACGCAAGACCGCCAAGAATGCCGCAAAGATTACCAAAAGTCCCCGCCCGCCTGCGTCAACTACACCGGCTTTTTTTAATACAGGCAACATTTCAGGGGTCTGGGCAAGAATGTCTTCGCCCTTTTGTAAAACTTCTTCAAAAAACTTTTCAAAACCACTTGCGTGTTTTGCGATTTTTTTTGCTTCTTCACCCATGACACGGATTACGGTCAAAATTGTGCCTTCTTTTGGAATTGTAACGGCTTTGTAAGCGGTTTCTGCGCCTTTTGTAATTGCATTTGCAAATATTTTTGTGGTGATTGTGCCGTCAGGGCTCTTTGTTGCGACAATTTCACCCATAATGCCTTTTAAGATTTGGCTTAAAATAACGCCACTATTACCGCGTGCGCCTTTCAATGCGCCTTTGGTTATGGCTTCACAAACATTTGCAATGTCATTGTTTGTGATTAAGTCCAACTCTTTGGCGACGGACTTCATTGTAAGTGACATATTTATTCCCGTGTCGCCGTCAGGCACAGGGAAAACATTAAGTGCGTCTACTGCTCCTTTGTTTTTGTCCAAAAGGGCATATCCGTAGTTAAACATTTTGCGCAAATTCGCGCCGTTAATTGTATTTGTTTCCATTTAATTTTGAATCCCCAAAACGTCTATATTGACGCATTCCACGGTCATTCCCGTGAAAGTTTCGACATTGTGTTTTATGGCTCGCCGAGTATTTTCAATTACGGGGTCGATTGTTACACCAAATTTCAAATATAATTTGACCGATATATCAATGCGATTATTCATGTGAACCACTTTGACGGCTTGTTTTTCCATAAGTCTTGTGCCGGCACGGGTTTTTATGAACTTCCCCACACACGCAATTCCGTATTGTTCTTTGCAAGTTTCCACAACAACGTGACGAATTGCGCGCCTTGTTATGATAATTTTGCCGTAAAGATTGCTTGTACGCGGTGCCATAATGCATATTAAAATAAAACTGTTGACAAGTCAAGGGTTTTGTTTTAAAATCAATTTTATGTCAAAAGTATGTGATATTTGCGGAAAAGAAAAGATGCGTGGCAATACCGTGTCCCACAGTAACCGAAAAGCCCCACGCCATTATTCGCCTAACCTTCAAAGGGAAACTTTAATCGTTGACGGCACACCCGTTAATTTAAAAATCTGCACCAAGTGCAAAAAAACATTGGCAAAAAAGGGTTAATTCTTCCCCAACAAGTTTACCGTTTCCATGGCAATTTCCAATTCTTCGTTGGTGTTAATTACAAATGTTCGAACATGGGCGGGCTTGTCGCCGTTTGCGGTGATTTCGCCTGTTTTGTAATTATTGTAAAATATTGCATTGATTTGTGGGTCGATATACGCACCGATATATTCAAAATTGACCATAACTTTTTCACGGATAAGCGGCATATTTGTGCCAACTCCACCCGCCCAAGCAATAGCGTCAACGCCATTCAAGACAGCAATATAAGAGCCAATATATTTCGTAATGCGGTGGCAATAAACGTCGATTGCACCTTGAACATCGTGTTTGTCAATGTTTGCAATCAAATCGCGCATATCGCTTGTCCCAAGGCCGGCAAGAGCCTTTAACCCGCAATCTTTGTTTAAGTAATTTATTGTCTTATCAATCGTAAACTTGTGGGCTTGGGATAAATATTGAATTGCCGCGGGGTCAATATCGCCACTTCGGGTTCCCATAACTAAACCTTCAAGCGGGGTTAATCCCATGCTTGTTTCCACGCTTTGACCATGCAAAACGGCGCAAACGCTTCCACCGTTTCCAATATGCACACTTATGATTTTAAGTTTTTCACGCGGCTTTCCAAACAATTCAGCACATTTTCGGGAAACGTAATTGTGGCTTGTGCCGTGGAAACCGTATCGGCGGATTCCGTGGTCAATATAATCATGAATTGGAATGGCGTAAAGATAAGCCTTTTGCGGAATTGTATTATGAAAAGCCGTATCAAAAACCATTACATTTGGGATTTTTGGAAAAAGTTCCATGCAAGCCCGAATACCCATGACATTTGCGGGATTGTGCAAAGGTGCAAGGTGGGAAACTTTGTCCAAATAATTTAATGTTTCTTCTGTGGCTATGGTTGATACTTTGAAAACTTCCCCGCCGTGAACAACTCTGTGTCCTATTGCGTCAATTTTTCGTTTGCCCAAATCTTTGAAAGCCATTTGCACCGCCGTCTTGTGGTCCGGACAATGTTTGTCGCCTATGCGTTCGACTTCGCCTTTGAAAATTACTTCGTCTGTGTTCATGTCAAGTAACTTGTATTTCAGGGAACTACTGCCACTGTTGATTACCAAAATATTTGTCATTCTTTTTATTTAACAAATGTGGGAAGTCTTGTCAAGCGAATACCGTATTTTTTAATGTCTTTCAAAAGTTTATTCCGTATTGCCACGGGGCGAATATCAAGATTTTTGATTTCATTTATGTCAATAAACAACGGTTCAAAAGTTCCACGAGGAGTGCCGTCCCAACCGGTTGAATTGGGGTCACAGGTATATTCTTCGGCATTGGTTCGGCTTGGCGTTCCGGATTTAAAATTGCACAAATAAAAGCCTTGGATTTGTCCGATTTGGTTTCCGGTGACAAGTCGGCTCTTGTACAAAAGTCTTGTTACCGAACAATCAATATTTGTTTCTTCTTTCACTTCTCTTGGGGTTGCGTCACGCGGGGTTTCGCCTTCGTCTACATGGCCGCCGGGAAAAACATAATATGTTTGGTTGTTTTTAACTCTTTTAAGTAATAACAATTTGTTTTCTTGGATTACAATTCCACGGACATTTACAATTGGTTCCAAATCCCATTTTTTGCGTTTCGGTTGGTGTTCAAAACCGTCAAGAAGTCTTGCCAATTCATCTCTTAAAGCATTTGAAAGTTCGGTTTTATTTTTGAAATCTTTTGGATAAATGGTATTTCCAACTTTAAGTTTTGTCATTCGAAAAGGTCTTGGAGCGCGATTTGAAACCATAGGAACAATTGGGCAACCGGATTTCAAAGACATAACCGCGGTTCCATCACGAACACTTAATGCGTCTTCGGAATTGAAATTGCGTCTGCCTTCGGGGAAAATTGATAAACTCTCGCCACTTTCAAGGACTTTTAAAACGTGACGAATTACCGCCAAATCGGTTCCCGGACGCAAAGGAATACCATTCAAACTTCTTAAAAACCAATTATTAAATGTGTGAGGTTTGAATAAAGTATCTTTGCCGATGAAATGAAATTTGAACATTGAAAAATGCACAAAGAGCGCGGCAACGTCACTATTGCTTCTGTGGTTCATTGCAAAGATTATTGGGTTGCCACGATGTTTTGTGACTTCGCGTTTGTTTATAATTTTGGTTGGACAAATAATTCGGTATGCCCACCAAGCCCAAGATTTCAACCAAATGCGAAATAAATTGTGCCCAAAAGGTGGTTTGAAGTCAAGCGGAATATTGCGTTTAAGAGCCCGTTTAGCGTGCTTTCGGTGGGTTTTTCGAATGTATTTTGCCATTTTTTCAACGGTTTCAATTGCGGTTAAATGTGTCGAGTTTATAACTTTTGCATCTTTTACGCGCTTTAACGGACTTATTTCTCGGGTCATGTCCATTTTGTCACGTTGACGTATCCCGCGATAAACTTGTTCGTAAGTTGATTGCTCGCCTTCTTCCTGTTCTTGTTTAAATCTTCGTTTGGCCCTTGCATGAAGTGAAGCGGTTAAATAAAACTTGAACTCGGCATTTGGAAATACAACGCTTGTGATATCTCGACCTTCGCAAACCAAACTTTGTTCATCGGCAAGTTCTTTTTGAATTGATTTTACACGGGTTCGAACCACGGGGATTTTGGCATAGGACGCAACATTTTCACTTGTTTCCACATGGTCAAGTCTTTCGGTTACGTCTTTGCCGGCAATTTTTACACGGGTATTTCCGTCGGAGGGAAGAACTTCGATTTTAACCGTTTCAATTTTTTTGGTTATGGTTTCAATGTCGGTTGGGGCAATTTTATGTTCCATGAAATAAATACAAATTGCACGATAGATTTTCCCCGTGGACAAAGTTATAATTCCAAACTCTTTGGCAAGTAACTTTGCAACTGTGCCCTTGCCGCTTGCGGTTGGACCGTCAATTGCTATGATAAACTTGCCTTGATTTAAACTCATGCCTTTATATACCTCATCATTTCGTCCGCGCACATTTCAATGGATATTTTGCTTGTGTCAATTACTATTGCATTTTTTGGTTTGACAAAGCCTTTTCGTGTGCGGTCACGTTTGTCACGCAATTTGGTTTCACGCAACACTTGTTTATATGTTAAACCTGCCCCCGCCGTCACAAGTTCATTGTATCGCCGCTTTGCCCTTACTTTTGTTTTTGCGGTTAAAAAGAACTTGTATTTGGCGTTTGGTAAAACCTCGGCACAAATGTCACGACCTTCCACAATAAGAGATTGTTTGCTTGCAATGTCTTGGGCGATTTTGGTGCAAATCTCGCGAACTTGGGGGATTTGTGCAACCTTTGAAACAAGAGTGCTTATGTTGTTAAATCTTAATTTGTCTGTGATATCTATTCCGTTCAAAGTTACCCTTGTTACATTGTCAACTATTTTCGCGCTTAATTTAATTGTTTGAAATACAAGCGGTAAATCGCTTTCCCAACTTTCCGGATTCATGTTTTGTTGAACATAAACGGCAAAACCACGATATATTGCACCCGTGTCAAGGCAAGGAATGCCCATGCGCCTTGAAAGTTCTCTTGTGACTGTGCCCTTGCCACTTGCCGCAAAGCCGTCAACGGCGATATGGATTAACTCTTTTTCTTTCATAATTTGATACCGCCTTTTTCAACAATTGGAATACTGTCTTCGTCTGTCATATTTAATTTCAATGGCGTTACGGTTATAAACCCGCGCTTTAACCAATACAAGTCACCTTTTTGTTCCAATGCGGTTAAAGCGTATCCCGTAGGCGGACTGTCGAGCCAATAAAAGACTTTGCCAAATGGGTTGACTTCGTAACGGAAATTGCAATTAGCCATTTGAGAAGTTAATTGAGTTGCAACAATGTCTTTTGGCTTGAACTTTTCGGGAAAGTTTATATTCAATGTTATTCCCGGAGTAAGATGTTTAAGAAAGCAATTCAAGTTTTTGGAAAAGCATTTGGCAATTTTTGAAAACTCTGCTTCGTTATTGCTATCAATGATTTTTGCACTTATGGCTATGCTGGGAATACCTTGGATTGTGCCTTCGATTGCGCTTGAAACTACACCGCTACTGTAACAAAACTCGCCTCTGCTATGGCGTTCTCGAATACCGCTTATAATTAAATCGGGTTTAGAATGCAAGATTTTATCCAAAGCCAAAGTCACACAATCGCATGGTGTTCCATTTACGGAAAAGATTTTAACATTGCGCAATTCAAAATATTGTTGGGCTCTTAAAGGTACGTCATGGGTGAATGCGTGACCGCAATTTATTTGCGGATTTAACGGCGCTACGATTACTACTCGGTGTTGGGTAGACAATTCTTTTGCCAAGGCAATTATTCCGGGGCGAAAGCAACCACTTTCATTCGTCAATAAGATATTCATTTCATTTCACCTCTTATTGTTTTATCCCATTCGCGAACCTTTGCATAATCGGTTGTGTCATAAGTTTGCGGAATGATTGTTATATAGCCTTCTTCGTACCAACGCGGGGCGTCTTCGTGGCGCTCTTTGGCACTCTCTACGGCATGGCGTTCGACACTTTCCGCCCAATAGTATTCTTCACCGGTTGAATCTGTGGACATTCTGTATTTGGAAAGTTGGGTTAATCGACCCATGCGGGAAACTTTGACACCTTTGAAATCTTTATAATTTTCAACGTGTGGAATGTTTATATTTAAAAAGGTATGACGCGGTAATTCAAGTTTACAAAATGCTTCGATATTTTTTTCAATAAAGGTTGAAGCGTTTTTCAAATCTTCCAATCCATGCCCGCCACCTTGGTGTTCAACGGCTACGGCAATGCTCTTGCAACCGTGAAAGCGGGCTTCCATAGCCATTCCAATATTGGAAGAACAATAGACGTCTTGACCCATGTGACGACCGTTATTTATACCGCAAATCACAATGTCAGGCTTTTTATGTTTCATTATTTCCGTAAGCATAATTGCGATACTGTCCGCCGGGTCACCGCCGAATTCGTAACCTGCTATGCCGTCGAATGCGCCGACCTTTTTTTCACCTTCTTTAACTTCTTTTGTTGTAATGTGGCTTGCCCATGAAGAGTTTTTTACAACGTCGGCATAATGAAGCGGGTTCACGCGCACGGGTTCGTTTCGATAATTGAATGCTTGACCGCGATTGGATTTGGAAGAAGAATGACTTACGACGGTGACACGATGTTTTTTATTTAATGCTTCGGCAAGGGCGCGAATTTCATTCACACGCATATTACGGACATTCGCAATCACAATGTTCATTTGTTTCCCCCTTTTAAAAGCAAGCGGTTTTCTACTTTTGCGGTTGATTGGAAAAGTTGCTTCGCAAGATTATTCAAAGCAACGATGCGTTCGCTTTGCGGGATTTTTTTGCCAATAAGATACGCATTAAACACTTCCATATTTGCAAGTACATTCAAAAAATGATGTGTTGTATAATCGCGCATATTGCCGTCTTTGTCGGGATTTTTGCTTCGCCATTCTTTTGCGGTCATTCCAAATAATGCAACATTCAACAAGTCTGCTTCATCGGCATAGACGAATGTTTTTTGCTTTTCAGTCAATGTAGGAACAATAAGATTTTCTTTTATTGCGTCGGTTTGGATATGATAATTTACTTTTGCCAATTCCCGTTCAGCAGTCCATTTAAGTTGTGCTTGTTCGGCTTGCTTTAATCGTTGGAACTCTTTAATAACAAACAACTCAAACTCGACAGAAAGCCAACTTGCAAACTTGAAAGCAATGTCCTTATGTGCATATGTTCCACCGTCATATCGTCCGGCCTTTGAAAAAATACCAATTCCATTTGTGTTTTCAACCCATTTTTGCGGGGTCATTGTAAAAGAGTTTGTACTGCATTCTTCTCTAAACCTACCAATTTCGGTAGGGTTAAAATCGGGATTATATAATGTTTCCCATGCGGTTAAATAATCAATAGTGTTTCTTGTTCTTAACCAATGGCTTATGACAAGAAAACTCTCTTGTGGTTTTATCTTTGCCATATCGGTGATACAAATATAGTCGTTATCATTGACTAACTTGTGTTTGATTTCAATACCCCCCACTTCAAAAGTCTTTTCATTCATTTGTCGTCACCTATGCTTAAATCTACAATATCAGATTGGGGATTGTCAACGGAATTGGAAAAATCTATGCCGAAATATTTTTTACCAAACCTTTCTTTTTCCGGAATAGGTCTTTCATGCATCTTGCGGTCGAACTTGGCACGGTCAAACTTTACTTCATGACGATAAATATCAAAATTATTTTTCTCGGTAGCCCCAATATCGAAATAAGTATAATGTGTTTTGTCGCCATACACACAACCGCTGCTATCAAGACAGAAATAACTTCTTCCGGTAGAGCGAATATACAACTTTCTTTCATGCAAATGACCCAAGAATGCCACGTCGCAATCTTTATCTTTGAACAACTTGTCCAATAAATCTTCACGGAAATAATCCATGTCTTCCAAAACTACCCCGTTTTCATCATGAGTATAATGTGCAAAATGCAATTTGTAACCTTTGTAATCCACAGACAATTCCAAGGGCATTGATTTAATAAATCGAATGTCATCATTGTCCAAAGACCGAAAAATATATTCCATGTGTTTTATTCCCGCAGGAGTCATTTCGGCTACGGTTTTTTCATATTTGAAAAGCCTTTGTTCGTGGTTTCCAACAACGCAATTCACATTATATTTTTGCAACAATTTCAAACAAGCACTGCTATCAGAACCAAAAGTGACGGCGTCGCCCAAAAAGAATGTTTGGGAAATCTTGTGGCGACGTTTGTGTATGTCGCGCAAGATTGCTTCCATTGCTTCCAAATTGCCGTGAATATCGGTGAAAATTGCAAAAGCCACAATGTATTATGGTCGACTTTTTGTGCCTTTGTCAAGCCGTTCCTAATATTTAAAAACTCTTTCGGTTTTTCGGTCGTAAATCTCGCCGCCTTTACCCTGCTTGCGCGGGGCGTAAAAGCCGTTCGCATAACAATAAACACATCCGTGTTTGCAAGTATTATAAACGCCGATATCGACACAAGGCATACATCCGCAATGCTTTCGTGTTGCGCCACTTTGCCGCGTGTTTATTTTCCCGCCCGTAAGTTTTTCAAACAAATCCGCATCAATGCATTTGCTTTGTTTAATTCCATATTTGGAAAAGTCAATTTCTTCGGCGCAAGCGTGCAATTCAATTTCGTTTTCGTGCGCAATCTCGGCAAAGCGTTTCAGGATTTCATGCTTTTCATTTGTGTTCGGCGTGCGCAAATTTTTGTCGCCGCCGATAAGAAAACTTACCTTGCAAACGCGTGTAAAGCCCCGCAATTGCCTTGCAAGAGTTTCAAATTGCCCAAAGTGCCAATTCGGCGTAATTGTCGAGGTCAAAAGAATTGGGTCATATCGCCAAATAACGTAATCCGCGCCAATGGTTTTTGACAACTCTTGAAAAGTTTTAATGCGCTCTTGAATAGGCGGGACGGTGGCTTCAATTGTTTCATTATAAGGATTAAGCGTGTACAAAAAGTAGTATTTAAAATCTTTTAATTCGCCTAACTTGTCCATAAGCGGGCGCGGATTTTTTGTCCAAAATACAATTCCGTCCACGTTTCCCGTCACCGTTTTTCCACCCAACAAATTTGTTTCAACACGCACGGGTTCAATTTTTATTCGGGCAACTTTTTCACGCAAGCCCAAAGGGTCAGGCACCAAAACAAAGCCTTGTTTGATTTTATCAATAAACCAATCTGCATAAAATGCGGGAATGTCCGTCCGCCGACTCGCACTTAAAATCATTCCTAATTATAACAAATTCGAAATCTTTTTCAAAATCATTTGGTAAAAAAATCCTTTTATGTTAGAATTTAAATTGTGCACGCATTTAAAAAGATTGAAGTACACGGCTTTAAGAGTTTCGCCGACCGTTTGGAAATTGATTTTTGCGGCGGCGTGACGGGAATTGTCGGCCCGAATGGTTGCGGTAAATCAAATGTTGCCGACGCTATTCGGTGGGTTTTGGGCGAACAAAGCAGCAAGGTCTTGCGTGGAACAAACATGGGTGACGTTATTTTCAAGGGCACAGAAACAAGAAAGCCCATGGGATATTGTGAAGTAAGCCTATACTTTGACAATGTGTCGTGGGGCGTCCCCCCCCACACCCCCCCTACGGAACATAAACAAGATACTATTCGCTTATTCGACGTGCCGTATGACGAGGTTGTTCTCTCTCGCAAACTCTATAAGACAGGTGAAAGTGAATACTTTATTAACAAAAAACCGGCACGATTGAAAGATATTACTCACCTACTTCACGATAGTGGCATAGACCGCGACGGTTTAACAATAATTTCCCAAGGGCAAGTAAGTGAAATTATAACAAGCAAACCCGAAACAAGACGCGGAATATTTGAAGAAGCAGCGGGCATTTCAAAGTTCAAGCACACAAAAGTAGAGGCAGAAAGAAAGTTAGAACGCACACAAGCCGACCTTGTGCGCGTTTCCGATGTAATCGGCGAGATTGAAAAATCGCTTGCGCCATTGCTTAAACAAGCCGAGAATGCGGTGAAATATCTTGCAGTGCGGGACGAATTAAAAAATCTGGAAATCAATGTTTATGTAACCCAATATGACAATGCAAGTTCTCAAAAGGAAACTTTGGCATTGGAAATGCGAAACATTGACGCGGTAATTAAATCCAAACAAAGCGAAATAAATACATTAAATGCAAAGCGCGAAACATTAAACATTCAAATAGAGCAACTGCAAGACGAAGCATTGAAACTTACCGTAGAACATGAGAGAGAAAAAAGCGACAAGCGGTTTGAATTGTTCGAGCGTTTGAATGTGTTGAAACAAGAGCGTGCTTCTCTTATGGGTAAAAAAAGAACCATAGAGAACTTGATAGAGAGTGGCGAAGGATACAAACATTCCGTAAGAAAAATAATTGAATTGCAAAGTAAAGATGTTGTGGGTGTTGTTGCGAATGAATTGACCGTTCCCCCGCAATTGGAATGCGCAATAGAAGTTGCTTTGGGCGCAAGCGCGCAAAACATAATTACATATAACGAAGACGGCGCAAAAGATTTGATTGAATATTTGCGCATGAATAATCTTGGGCGCGCAACTTTTTTACCGATTACAAGAGCAAAAGGGGGGCATGGGGGGGAACGCCCCATACTAAATAAAAGATGTATACTTGGAATTGCTTCTGACCTTGTTAAATATAAACCAATTATCAAGCCTGTGGTTGAAACCTTGTTAGGGAATGTGTTGGTTGTTGACAATTTGGAAAATGCATTGGAATTGAAACTTAATATGAAGATTGTAACTTTGGACGGTGATTTGATTGAAACAAAAGGCTCTATCACGGGCGGGTCAAAGAATGCATTGAATAACAATCTTTGGCACAACAATAATTTGGCACTTATGAATGACGCTATCCAAAACATTGACAACAAAATATCCGATTTAGAAAAACAAGCCTTTGCCGAACGCCCACAGGGGGGGCTTGTGGGGGGGAACGCCCCACATATAGACAATTTGAAGTTTTTAAAAAACTCTCTCTATGACGAACTCAACCGAATTGAAACAGTTAAATTGGAATTAAGCGAAGACATAGCAAAGTTGACCCATGAATATTACAAAGTAGAAAGCCAAAGCCAAAAAATCGACATGACCATAGAACAAATGCAAATCCGCATTGAAGAAGAATATGCGATGAACTATTCGGCCTGCCATATGTATTTATCCGAATTTGGCTTTACTCTGCTCTCGAATGCCGGATTAAATGTGGCAATGAACCGAGTTGCAACTTTGAAAAGACAAATAGCAAGTTTAGGAAATGTGAATTTGGACGCCATAGAGCAAGCCCGAGAAGCACAAATCCGATATGATGATTATGTGACCCAAGTAAAAGATTTGGAAAAAGCAAAAGCCGACATAGAAAAAGTCATTCATGATTTAAGCCATGAAATGACAAAGAGATTCAAAGAAACTTTTGAAAAGGTCAACAACAATTTCGGTCATGTGTTCAAAGAATTATTCGGTGGCGGCTCTGCCCGATTGGAACTCACCCCCGATGAGAATGGCAAAATCAATGTGTTGAATTGTGGAATTGAAATCATCGCCGAACCCCCCGGCAAAAAACTTTCAAATCTTACACTTCTTTCTGGCGGTGAAAAAGCCCTTACCGCCATTGCAATCTTGTTTGCAATTTTGAAATTGAAACCTATGCCATTTGTTTTATTGGACGAAGTTGAAGCCGCACTTGACGAAGCAAATGTGGGACGCTTTGCAAGTTATTTACAAAACTTTTCGCACAATACCCAATTCATTGTAATCACACATAGAAAACCAACCATGGAATTGGCGGATAATTTGTACGGCGTAACCATGGAAGAAAAAGGTGTTTCAAAAATTGTTTCGGTCAAGTTAGGAGGTGCTAAATGGGAATCTTCAAAAAACTCTTTGGCGGAATTGCAAGAAGCATAAGTAACATATTTTCAAAAGAACTTGATGACGAGTTCTATGAAGATTTAACCGCCGTATTATTAACCGCGGACATGGGTTCCGAAGCGACAGAACGCATAATTGAAGACATAAAAAAGGTTGCAAAGCGTCAAGGTATAAAGACCGAAGAAGAATTGAAAAAGGCTCTCGCCAACTCGATTTCCGAAATACTCTCTTGCGGGAAAGCGAATGGTGGTTTGCGGAGCGAACAACAACAAATAATCATGGTTGTCGGTGTGAATGGCGTCGGAAAAACCACAAGCATTGCCAAACTTGCAAACCTATTCAAAAAACAACACAAATCTGTCCTTGTGGCGGCCGCAGACACATTCAGAGCCGCCGCTACCGAACAACTTGACATTTGGGCAAATCGAGCGGGCATTCGCATAGTAAAACAAGACCAAGGCGCAGACCCGGCAAGCGTTGTCTTTGACGCATTGACAAGCGCAAAAGCCAAACACGACGACATTGTAATCATAGATACCGCGGGGCGATTACACAACAAAGGTCATCTTATTGAAGAACTTAAAAAAATCGACCGAGTTGTTGGGAAGTTTGTTATTAAGGACGGAACGCAGGGGGGGCTTACGGGGGGGAACGCCCCGTATAAAAAATACATCGTTTTAGACGCTACCACAGGTCAAAACGCCTTGAACCAAGTTGAAGTTTTTAACGAAGCCATAACCTTGGACGGCGTAATCTTGACTAAACTTGACGGCACGGCAAAAGGCGGTGTCGTTGTCGCAATAAAAGAACAATTTAATCTTCCCGTTGTCTATGTCGGCATCGGCGAAAAGTTAGATGATTTAATTGAATTCGACCCATTGGATTTCGCAAAAGGTATTGTAGGTATCGAATAAGTATATTAGCGAGCATACGTTGGGGGGGGCTCGGGGGGGAACGCCCCGCTAACTTTTTTTACAAAATCCGCCCCGCCCAACATACGTTCAATCTCAATCTTGGCTTCTGTGCCTTCTAATTTACGCATAGACGTCTTTGTTGTACCGTTGGCTTCATTTTTTGCAATATGAAAATGGTGGTGACCTTGGGAAGCAATTTGAGCCAAATGAGTGACACAAATGATTTGATTATGCTTTGAAATTGCAAGCATTTTTTCGGCAATCTTGTGCCCCATTATTCCCGAAACCCCACTGTCAATTTCATCAAACACCAATGTAATTCCGTCGCTCTTGCCACTTAAAACAACTTTCAAAGCCAAAGCAAATCGGCTCATTTCCCCGCCACTTATAATGCTATAAAGTGGCTTTGGCGCAACACCTTGGTTTGCGGAAAACAAAAATGTAACATTATCAACGCCAATATCCGTAATTTCAAATTGCGCGTGAGGCATTCCCAAGTCTCGCAAATGTGTAACAAGTTTCGGCGTCATGTCGTCGGCGGCATGATGACGCGCGCCCACAAGTTCGCTTGCGGTTGTTTCCACAATCTTTTTTTGCGCAATGATTTCTTCGTTGATTTTTTTCATTGCAAACTCGCCCATTGTTAAACTCTCGTAATTCGCCCTTGTCTTTTCCAAAAACTTTAAAATGTCTTGAACCGTTGCACCGTATTTACGTTTAAGATTTTTATATTCTTCCAATCGTTCTGTAACTTCTTTTAATTCGCTTTCGTTAAACTCTAATCCGCTGTGTTGGCTTCGAAGTTCCCCGACAATGTCGTCAACTTCAATCTTTGCGGCGCGTATGCGTTCGGCGATTGTGTTTGCATTTTTCGGGTCAATGGTTTCAATTTGTGAAATTGCTGCGCTTAATTCTTTGAACCCCGTTTCAATTCCACCTTCATGAAAAGCCGAAATAGCGCGTCTGTACGCGGCGGTAAGTTTTTCAAAGTTTTGCATTTGCGTACGTCGTTCCAAGAGTTGTTGTTCTTCTTCGGGTTTCAATTTGGCATTTTCAATTTCTTTGATTTGAAATTCATACATATCAAGCATTCGCTTTCTTTCCGTGTCTGTGCCACCAAAAGTATTTAACTTTGAACTTATTTCGCGTAATTGTTGCACCGCTTTCAAATATTTGTCCCGAATATCAATCAATGTTTTTCCGCCATAGGTATCCAAAAAGTTCGCGTGCGTCTTTGGTTTCAATAATATTTCCGTGTCCGTTTGCCCATGAATTGAAATCAAAACACTTGCCGCGTCACGCAAGATTTGCGCACTTGTGATTGCGCCGTTTATTCTGCATTCCCCGCTTCCGTTGATTTTTAATGTCCTTGACATAATCACTTCGTCGCCCGCGCTTACACCGCTTATGTTTGTAATCTCTTGCCTTTGTGCTTCGCTCTTGACATTGAACACTGCGTCTACTCTTGCAAAATCTGAACCTGTTCTTATAAGATTCCTGTCAAACTTTCCACCCAAGATAAAATTGAAACTTCCAACTATAATACTTTTTCCCGCACCCGTTTCACCCGTAAGCACATTTAAACCATTTCCGAACTCGATATCCAATTCATCAATCAAAGCAATATTTTGTATGTGTAATTTTTTTAACATGGTTTAAATTCCTTTTCGACATAATTGTCCATATCCCGTATTATTTCCGTAATCTTGCCTTTGGTAACTTTAATCGCGTCAAGTTTATTTTTCAAAGCAAGAGTTACCGCGGAAAATAACGTCACAAGTTTTTCGTAATCTTGTTCCGTTTCAAGTTGCTTTATTTGCGCTTCGATTTCCATTCCGCTTCCCCCTTTTCAATCTTGCCTTTATTGTAATACAATATCTCGAACCTGTCATCTATTTTTAAGGTGTTTAAATCTTTTAATGGCTTTGCAAACCCACTTTGTAAAATCTCTATTGGATTTTTGGCATTTGCCCTTGCCGATAAAACAGACAAATCCGATTGCATTTTTTCAAGCCTGTGCAACATTGTGCTCCTTGCCGTCTTCCAAAGATACAACAATCTGTCGCGTTCCGAAACAACTTCTTTAACACATAACTCTGCGGCAATACTTGGCGTTCCGGCACGCAAATCCGAAGCGAAATCGCATAAAGTAAAATCCGTTTCATGCCCAACCGCAGACACAATCGGGATTTTGCTTTTCACAATTGCCCGCGCAACAACTTCCGTATTAAACGGCATTAAATCTTCTGCACTCCCCCCGCCACGGGCAATAATGATAACATCAACATTCTTTAAATTATTTATTGCATTTACAATTTCATTTTCCGCGCCAACACCTTGCACCAAAACAGGAAACAACACAATATCAATCGCCGGATTTCTTCGCGTCGCAACGGTAATAATATCATGAATTACCGCCCCTGTTTTTGACGTAATTACCCCTATTTTTCGTATCTTTTCGGGCAATTTTCGCTTCTTTTCGGGGTCAAAAAGCCCTTCTTTTCTTAACTTTTCTTGCAATTCCCGCAACATTTCCATTAAATCGCCCTTGCCAAACTCGTCACATTTATTCACAATAAACGAAATCTTGCCAGCCTTGTGCCAATATGAAACCGTCCCGCGCGCAATGACTTTTGTGCCGTCTTTCAACGCTTTCATCGGATAAAATGCCGTACAACTTATCGCCGCGTCCATATCTTTTAATGTGAAAAAGGTTGACCCATTGCTCACTTTTAAGCCCGAAATCTCGCCAACTACATAAACATTGTGAAGCATTTCTTCGGCTTCAAAAACACGTTTGATATAATTGTTTAATTGCGCAACAGAAATTGCATGAGCCGCATCATTCATTTTCCACCTTTGCAAGTATGCCGTTCACAAACCCGCCACTTTTTTCCGTGCCGTATCTTTTCGCCAATTCAACCGCTTCGTTTATAATAACTGCCTTGTTTGTTTCCGTGTATTTCAATTCCGCGATTCCTAATCTTATTGCACACAAATCAGTTTTAAAGATTCTATCAAACGAAAAACCAACACATAATTTCTTTATAGTTTCATCAATTTCATTCAAATGTTCTGCGGCGGTTTTGTAAAGATTTTCGACAAACCCCAATTCAACACCAGAGGGAACTTCAAGCCCTTCGCAAGCGAGTTCCAAATCCCCATTTCCAAATAACATTCGGAAAACAATTTCACGCGACTTTTTGCGGCTCACCTTTGCCCACCCCGTTAATTTTTACATTCACATATTTTATTTTGTCTTCAATTAAACTTGAAACCATGTTGATAATATTTTCTTGAACACGATAAGAAACATCTGCGGCGGCATAACCGAACTTCGTGTAAATTGAAACCGTAATCGCAATACCGTCATGTTCAAACTTGACTTTGATACCTTTTGCCAAGGAGTGATTGAAAATGCGTTTGAACTTGTAATCCCTATGCGACATTCTTAAAACGCCTTTTACGTCTTTGACGCTTTGAATAATAAGACTTGGCAAAAGCCCGTCATGGAAATTGGTTCGCCCAACGTATCGTTCGTTTTCAAAATGAATTATGCTATCCATGTGTCAAGTATAACCCTAAAATCATTTCCTTGCAAGGATTATATTTGTGGCGTTTATGCCTTTTTCGTACTATGCACAATTATAATGCCCATTTTTCTCATTTCGTCATCGTGACGATTAAAATATGCCGTATTTTCGGCGGGCGTCATGCTTGCGATTTTTTTGTTGATTTTTGCACGATTTTCGTACATTTCTTTTAATGACGGTGCTATGTACATTTTTACTTATCCCCCTTATTCTCAATTATTTCCATTGGTGTATTGATTGATATGTCGCAATAGTAGCCATTTTGTTTATTGACAAATGGCACAAGTTCTTTTGTCTTTACTCGGTTAATATGCGAAAAATTTACACTTATTATATGCTCAATATTGTTAATTGTAGCAACGGCAATATGTTCAGCATCAAGTAAAGAGTTTTGAGGAATAACCTTTTGAGCAATATATGCTTTTGCAAGTGCAAGACATTCGTCAGTGCCGTCTAAAACTTTGATTTTATAATCAGTTATAAGAGCAAGCATATTTGTGCGTTTTGGTTCATGTGCAACATTTAATTCGTCAAAAGTATATTTGCTTGTGTACGCATCGAACTTGCCTGCCTTTATTTCGACAAAAAGTTGCTTTGACGCTTCGTGAATATCGCCGTGTTCGGTGTCAAAAAAACGATTGAAAATCGTTGTTTCAATATAGATGCGTTGCGGTTTCATGCCTTAATTTTGCCCTAAAATGATAAGTTTGTCAATTACATTATTCTGCAAACCAATGCGGCAAATATTGCGGACAAAAAAGTCACAAACAAAGCCACAGGAATTGCATAGCCCAATTTCTTTATATTTGTTTTGGAAAAATACACGGCAGAAATGTAAAACACCGTTTCAGTGCTTCCCGCGATTACACTTGCAACTCTTGTGATATAACTGTCCGCCCCATAAGTTGCCACAATGTTTTCAAAAAGCGCAATGCTCCCAGAGCCGCTGAATGGCTTTAAAATGATAAAAGCAGTCAATTCGGGCGGAATGCCGAACAAATGAAACACGGGGCTTACAAGCCAAACCAAGCCCGTTAAAAGCCCACTGTGCGACAGTAATTGAATGGCAATTAAAATTGCACAAATGAATGGCAAGATTTCAATCACAAGTTGGATTGCGCTCTTTGCCCCGTTTGTAAAAGATTGGTAAGTGTTGACCCGTTTTTTAAATGCATAAGCAAAGATAAACAAAATTAAAATTGGAATTATGTAATTGCTCATGGGCGTTTCCCCAAAACCTTGACTAATATCACTCCGATGAGAGTTGTAATAGTTGACACCAAAAGAGTCGGCAAGATTATTGACCCACTTGCAGTTGCACCATGTTTTTCAAGTAAACCAATCACTGTGGTTGGTAGGATTTGCATAGAAGTTGCTGATAAAATAAAAAGCATAATCATTGCAGTTGTGGGGCGTTCCTGCGTTTCGTTATGGCAATCCTTTCGGGCTTTCTCGCTCGACCCCGCACCCCCCCGTTCCTTATCCATCAACTCAATCGCCCTAATTGCTGCCGGCGTTGCGGCCGCGCCCGCGCCAATCATGTTTGCGGAAATGTTCGTGGCGATAAGAGCATTGACTTCCGGAGTTTGTTTGCCGAACAAAAACCGAATGATTGGCGACATAAGATTTGCCAATTTATCAATAATTCCGGCGTCTATTGCCACTTGAACTATGCCAAGCCAAACTATGTAAATCCCCGCCAAAGTGATTGCCAATGTAATCCCGCTTGAAGAAGCATTTAACATTGTTGGTAAGATTCCAACGGGGTCACGAAATACAAGCCACAATAACGAAGCCGTAATCATTACAAAAAACATGGCAGCCACGACAATTTATACGCACACAAATCAATCAAGTTGTTTTAAAATATCGGCTTTTGTAACGCCCATTGAAATCAAAAGCAAGAAACAATAACCAATAATATCGCAAACATCGTTGGCTTTGGGGGTTTGCTCTTTTCTGTTTTTAATTCGTGAAAGTTTATCATCAAGCCGAACCGCAATGGAATTACTTGCATTGTTTTTTGAAAAGATTTGCAAAGGTGCAAGCGCCGAATCGCCATAGCGAAGATTTTTTTCCAACAACAAATCCCGCATTGCATTGCAAAGTTCCGTGATTTGTTTTTGATTGTTGCTTTCCATAATTTATGTTACAATAATTTTGTGAACAAAGCAAGCGTTAAAAGCGAATTGGTTGTTGGTCCGGTTGACGGCTTGACGGCTTATTGTGAAAAAATTAAAAAGCAATATAAACCCGTGGATATTTTCGAATTTGATATTGAAAAGGTTTTGCTATCCCCCGTGGGCGAAGAAAAGTTAATGATTGTAAGTAATGTTTCGGAATTAAGTTTGGTTACACAAAACAAGATTTTGAAAACTATTGAAGATTGCCCCGCAAGAACCAATTTCTTGCTTTTGGCGACAGACGGTGAAAAGGTTTTAAATACAATAAAAAGTCGTTGCATTATAAAGTATTTAAAGACAAACAACAAAATGGAATTGCCCACGGAACTACTAAACTTTTGGGGAATCGAATTGAAAGACTTGAATTGCAAACAAGAATATGATATATTGAATTTGGTTGCGGAATACAATCGGCGGTGTTCGGCGAATTGTAATCCAACAAACCAAAAAGATTTTGTTTTAATGGGGATAATGAAATGCGTAAAACAGTAAGTGTAAAAATTGGAAACACAAATCCAAGCCAAAAGTTCGATAGCAATATCGAAGTAAACATTGGCGACCGTGTCATTGTGGAAACCGTAGACGGCGCCGGTTGGGGTGTTGTTGAAAACGTGCATGGGGAAAGCAAAGGCAAAAACGAAAACAATCTTGTTTTGCGAATTGCCGACGCCCAAGACAATAAAATCATTGATAAACTTGTCACAAGTGCAAATTATGCATTGAAAGTTGCAAATGAAAAGATTGAAAAATTGAAATTGAATATGAAACCGTTAAGTGCGTCTTATGCTTTTGACGGAAGCAAGGTTGTAATTCAATTCTTCGCCGAAAATCGTGTAGATTTTAGAGAATTGGTAAAGGATTTGGCTTACGCATTAAGAGCAAGAATTGAATTGAAACAAGTAGGGCCAAGGGACGAAGCCAAAATCATGGGTTGTTACGGTTGTTGTGGTCAAGAATGTTGTTGCAAAAGATATTTAAACAATTTCAACAATGTGAATATCAAAATGGCAAAGAACCAAAACATAGCATTACAACAAAACAAAATCAACGGAATGTGCGGGCGATTATTGTGTTGTTTGGCTTATGAAGATGATTATTATTCGGTTGCTTGTGAAAAAATGCCAAGATATGGTTCAGAAGTTTCCACTCCGGACGGGCGCGGAATTGCGCAAGGAAACAATATGCTTACCGAGACCGTAGACGTAAAGTTCCAAAACGGGAATGAAACAAGTTATAAAAAATATCCGTTGTGTGATTTAAAGTGCCGTCAATGCGGAAGACGAGATTGATTTTCCCACAACTTCTTCCCCGCCATAAAAATAATCTCTATACGGGCAAGACGCGCAAACTCCGCGCTTCTTTTCGTCAACGCTACAAACTGCTCTTAATATTTCATCAATCTCTTTAACAGGCGACGGGGCGTTCCCCCCCATCACCCCCCCTTGTGCAATCCCTCCGGCAGGCAATCTTACAATCTTTTCAAAATATTGCATAGAACAAAATATCACTTTGGGCTTTGGCGCATTTCCATATCTTTTGTCGTTTCGTGAAATATTTTGACGAAATCATTTGGCGAAAGATTTTCAGGGCGAAGATTTCCATTTATGCAAAGTCTTTCCAAAATGTCTTTTGAAACAGAATTTGAAATCATTTTTCTGCGCCTTGAAAATATTTTTTTCAAAAAAGCATCAAAGCCATTTTGTATTTGTGAATTGTTTTTTTGAATACGCACAAAAGCACTGTCTACATTTGGAATTGGGCGAAACATTTTACGCGAAACGAACTTTATAATTTGCGCATTCGCAACCGCTTGCACACCCACGGATAATGCACCATATTCACTTGTATTTGGTTTTGCGCAAATGCGTTTTGCAACTTCTTCTTGCACAAGAACACAAATATCAACACAGTCTTTGGCATCAAGGAACTTTGACAATAATGGCGTGGTGATATAGTAAGGAATGTTGGCGATAAGTTTATAATTTGATATGTTTATTTGTGAAGATAATGCATCTTCGAATCTTAATTCCACATTGCTATCTTTGAACTTTTCGCGCAAAATTGGCTCTAAACGGGTATCAATTTCATATGAAATGACTTGTTTTACTCGGGATTTTAAACATTCTGTAAGGATTCCAAGCCCTGCGCCAACTTCCACAACTGTGTCGGTTGGGCGCAAATCCAATTTGTCTAACACACTATTTATAAAACCCGTATCGGATAAAAAGTTTTGACCAAGGCTTTTTTTAGTTTTGAAACTCATTTGACAAGTTTACTTAAACCCGCTTTTAATCGGTTTGATTTGTTCGCGTGAATAACATTGTCGGCGGTTGCCCTGTCCAACAAAGAGAACACATTTGACAACCCTTCGGCGGTTGGATTTGATTTGAACTTTTTAATGTTGGTGTTAAGTTCACTTTTTTGGGAACGGTTAAGCGCCGTTTTCTTCTCGATTATTTCGATACGTTTTTGCGCACTTTTTATATTTGCCATGCGCACATTTTATCACGCTTCTTTGTTGCGTGTCAACAACGAATTTCTTTCAATGCCTTTGCAAGTTGGTCCGGACAACTTGTGCCACCGCGGCAAACAATTCCCGAGAGCCGTTTGATTGTTTCGTCTATACTTAACCCGTCCACCAATCTTGAAACTGCGGTTGTATTTCCCGGGCAACCGCCCAAAAAACGCACATTGTGTATGTGTTTATCCTCGTCAATATCAAAATCAATTTGCATTGCGCAAACGCCCTTTGGTTTAAATGAATAATGTTTCAAGTCTTTTTACCTCCTTTGTTTCGTCATATTCGTTCAAAGCGTCATAATATTCTTTGCGGTTTGCGAACTTGATATCCACGGGTTCAAACCCAAGTTTCATTATTTCAAGATTTGCAATCAATCTTCCCGTGCGTCCGTTGCCGTCAATGAAAGGGTGTATTTGTTCAAAGCGTGCATGGAACTCGGCAATTCTGGTACGCGTGGGTTTTTCGGAATTGTACCATTCAATCAATTCATGCATAAGAGTTGGGATTTTTGCCCAATTCGGAGGAATATGTGAGGCACCCATAATACGCACGGGCATCTTGCGATAAACTCCCCTGTCTTCGGGTCTGTCATTTAAAACAATAGAATGTATTTGTTTGATTGTGGCTTCATCTAACTTTCGTGGCGTTCCTTTTACTAAACCTAACACATAATAAAAAGCGTCGCGGTGTTGCGTGGCTTCAAGATGTTCTTTAAGTGGTTTTTTATCAATAGTCAAACCACGCAAGACCAAAGCCGTTTCCCGCAAAGTCAATGTGTTTCCCTCTATCGCGTTTGAATTGTATGTGTACTCTGTCACAAAGTCTTCATATTTGCGCTCTAATTCGCCTTGTGTCATTCTTCCCCTCCAAGATTAAAAAACAATTCATAAACATTCGGAGCCATTTCCCGCCAATTTGTCGTAATGGCTTTTGCGCGGGCGCGCGTGTCAGTATGCAATTTAATTTCAATCGAGCCAACAATCTTCAACACAACAATATATCCCCCGTCGGTCGCTTTGAAATAATCCCATGTGTATTCTTGCCTACGCTTAAACTTTTGGCGATTTTCGTTTGCAAAGTTCGCAATCGCGGTGCGAATGCTTTGTGGGATTTTCATGTAAAAATGTGCCAATGCCGTGCGTCCGTCTTGGGTTATATTAAAAGCCGTATTTGCACCTTCGCCCACCGAAGAAAAAGCAAGATTCGTTTCCACAAGTTGACTTAACGCGTCACGCAAATCCATATAAGTCAACCAATCCGGATGAGTGGCGGCAATGTCATTTAAACTCTCGTCCGTCAATGGGAACTCCATTTTTTCCATTATGAAAAGCAATATAAGTTTCTTTACAAACTCGCTTGAAGAAAAATCCGGCTCTTTCATTTCAACACCGCCAATCGCTTCTTTGCATTTTCCAATTTCTCTTTCTCTCTTGCAATAACTTCCTTTGGCGCATTTGCAATAAAGGCAGGATTTTTAAACAAAAACTCTATACGCGCAATTTCTTTTTCAAGCACAGTTCTTTCTTTTTGCGCACCGTTTTCCCCCGCTTGTTTCGCCCTTGAAGAAGTTACTTCGACAATGTGTGCTTCGAACTCTTTTGTGTCTTTTGGATAATTGTTTTTGTTGTTGCTTGTTGGGAATTGTGTTGTTAAGAGGCTTTCTTTGTGCCCCAATATTTTTGTCCAAATGTGTTCCGTAACAAAAGGCATAATCGGGTGAACAAGTTTCAAAAATGTTTCCAAAACATATTTAAACACTTCGGCATTCTTTGTTTGCTTGCTCTCTTCAATATACCAATCACAAAACGAACCCCAAAAAAACGATTGCAATTCATTTGCCGCAACCCCAAAATCAAACCGTTCGTATTTTTTTGTAATTGATTTGATAAGATTATTGGTCTTTGTGAGAATCCATTTGTCAACTTGTCGCAGTGGGCAATTTGCTCCACAAATCATTTCATAAAACTTCACACTATTCCAAATCTTGTTTATAAAGTTCCTTGCAAGTGTTGCCTTTTCCACACTGTATCTTGGGTCGCGGTCAAGTTTTGTTCCAGCAATAATTGAAAAACGCAAAACATCTGTGCCGAATTCATCAATGATTTTCACTGGGTCAATTCCATTTCCCAAAGACTTGCTCATTTTTCTTCCTTGTGCATCTCGAACCAATCCATGAAACAAAACACGCTCGAAAGGTATCTTCCCCGTGTGTTCAATTCCGCTAAACACCATTCGAATAACCCAAAAGAATATAATTTCATAAGCGGTTACCATTGTTTGAGTTGGGTAGAAATAATCAAAGTCCTTGTTTTTAGAAGCCCACCCCAAAGTACAAAATGGCCAAAGGGCGGAAGAAAACCATGTGTCCAATGTGTCCGTTTCGCCGTCTACGGGAATCCTGTGTCCGGATTGGATTTGCCGGCTTATACACCAATCCTTAATGTTTGTGAGCCAATTCAAATAAATCTTTTCAAACTTTTTCGGATAGATTTCCAACCCGTTATGCAATGCCTTGATTGCCGGCTTTGCTAACTCGGTCATTTTCATAAACCATTGATTTGAAATTGTGGGCTCGACCACGGAAAAACAACGATAACAAACGCCAACATTCCCCGTGTATTTTTCTTCTTTGACCAAAGCACCCATGGCTTTTAATTTTTCAATTGCTTTTTTTCGGGCTTCCATGGAAACATCTTCCACCACAACAATAGGCAAATTATATTTTAATCCGATTTCATAATCGGCGTGGTCATGCGCGGGCGTAATTTTCAATGCGCCGGTACCAAACTTCATATCGACATATTCGTCGGCGATGACGGGAATTGGTTTGTTTGTGAGCGGATTTATAACAGTTTTGCCAACGTATTTGGCATATCGTTTGTCTTTTGGATTGACGCAAATTGCCGTATCGCCGGGAATAGTTTCAGGCCGAACGGTCGCAACTGTGATTTTAAAGTTTGTATGAGAGTAATTCACATAATACATGGTTCTTTGTTGTTCTTTGTATTCAACTTCGGCGTCGGAAAGCGCGCTTTTGCAACCGGGGCAAATATTTACCATACGCTTGCCTTTGTAAATCAAACCTTTTTTGTACAAATCATTGAATACCTTTTTAACGGCTTCCGTAGCGTTTGTATCCATTGTAAATGCATATCGGCTCCAATCGCATGAAAGCCCCAATCTTTCCATTTGCGCCCGAATCTCGGCTTTGTATTTGACGTACCAAGCCTCGATATGTTTCATAAACTCTTCATGACTTAATTTGTTTGGGTCGATGCCTTGTTTTCTTAATTCGTCTTTGACTTTGACTTCGGTTGCAACCGCGGCGTGGTCCGAGCCCGGTAAATAAAGCGCGTTGAAACCTTGCATTCGTTTAAAGCGGATTAAAATATCTTGAATAGTTAAATCAAAAGCGTGCCCGATATGCAAACGCGCAGTAATGTTTGGTGGCGGCATAATAATTGTGTAGGGTTTTTTCTTTGCATCAATTTCGGCTCTGAATGCATTTGATTCAAGCCACTTTGAATAAATCTCTTGTTCCGCTTTTGCAAAATCAAAGTTTTTGTCCACGATTACCCCCTTATTCTATATCAAGCCTTTTGGCCCCATGAAATAAAACGCCCACAGCCCCACAACCGACATGAGTTCCAATTACCGAACCAATGACCCCCGTGCGTATTTTGGCATTTGGATAAGACGATTGAATGCTTGTTCTTAACAATTCGTAAAGTTCACTGTTGCTTGTGCGTCCAACCCAGATTTCGGGGCGTTCCCTCCCGAGCCCCCCCTGCTTGTTCTCGTTCAAATTGCCGTATTTTTCAATTCGGGAAAGAATATATTTCACTGCCCTGATATTTCCGCGCTCTTTGTTTTCAACGGCAAGTTTTCCTTTTTGTGAAATGTGAATTATAGGTCGAATATTTAAAACCGCACCAATAACCGCTGCGGTTGGTTTAATTCTTCCCCCACGTTTCAAATGGAATAAATCACTTACAATCACCCAAGTTTGTTGATGCATTTTGAAATCATTTATAAACTCGATTGCCGTTTTTGCGTCTGTGCCTTTGTCGCGAAGTTCAACCAATTTTTCAACCAATTCACCAATGACCAAAGTAGCGGCCAAACTGTCAATCACCGTCACATCTTTTACTTCTTTTGAAGCCGTAATTCCATTTTGGCAAGCATTCGAAAGCCCGCTTGACAATGCAACATGAACAATTGGCAAGTTTGGATTTTCTTTGCGAACCTTTTCAAAAAACTCCTTGTATTCAAAAGGGTTTATTGCGCTTGTGGTTGGCATTTCGCCTTTTTTAATGGTTTCGTAAAACTCGTCATATTCTTTGTCGCTGTCAAAACAATCGCTATATTCTTTTCCGCCTTGAATGCGCCTTGTGCAAATATATGGAACTTTGCTTTGTTCCAACCAACTTCTTTTCAAATCACAATTATTTTCGCATGAAACAACAAACTTCATATCAATATCCTTCCAAGATTTGCATTAAATCCACAATGTCCGCAGTAGTTACGATACCCAAAAGTTTTCCGCCACTTGTTCCGTCATTTGTAATAATCACGGCACTTAATTTGCGGTTAGAAAACAATTCGATGACTTGTTCAATTGTTGCATTTTGAGAAACAATTGTAAAGTGGTGCGTTGTTGTGTTATTGTCTTTTAAAAATTGTTCCAAAGTGGTTTCCATTACATATTTATCAATGCTTTTAACTTTGTCTTCGGCAAGATTTCTTCCAAGTATTTCCAAAAATGTATGCCTTTGCATAACGCCAATCAACATATCACGCTTGTAAACCGGAATGTTACTGTGCCCTCGGGTTGAAGACATAATGATATAATCTCTTAAAACACTGTCGCATGAAATTGACGCAACATTGACGCTCTTGATTGCGTCGGCGACAAGCGGTGGCGTTGAAATAATCCGCGCAACCTTTTCAATAAGTTGCACAATGTCTTCATGCGGTTCGGCGATGACTTGTTCGGAACGAGAATGAATAATTGCATTTCGCAAACGCGCCAAATCAATCAAATCATCTTCGTAAGCCCGAATCACTTGATTAAGTGTCGCACATCTTCTTATCAAATCCGAAAATGAAATATTCGTTTTAAAATTGTATTGCGTGCGCAATGAATGGTCAAGTTGGTTATAGGCGTTTACGAACCTTTCCGCCAACGTATTTGTTTGAAAATTAGACAACATACGATATGATATCACTAACAGAAACACTTTGCAAGTCTTTTGCGTCTTTTATATCAAACTCGCCCACGCGAACTCTTGTAATTGTTTTTGCAATGGCAAGAGTTCCAAGTTTTTCCGCAAGCAATTTAGCAAGAGAGCGGATATAAGTTCCGCTTGAACAGGTCACTTCGAATTGCTCTTCCGCTTGCGGGTCGTCCCCCCCCGCGTCCCCCCCGCGCAATATCCTAAAATTATAAACTGTAATCATTTTCTTTGGCGCTTCAAACTCAATTCCTTTCCGTGCCAAATCATAAGCCCTTTCCCCATTCACATGAACCGCACTAAACTTCGGAACTTCAATTTCAATATCGCCAATCAAAGTTGGCAAAACCTTTTCAATTTCTTCCCGCGTCGGTATTTTATCACAAGTTTTTATAACTTTTCCCAAAGGGTCCAATGTATCCGTTTCCACGCCAAATTGGAACCGAGAAACGTAAATTTTTCGTCCGGATTTATGAAGTTCATTTGCTAACTTTGTTGCCTTGCCAATCAATAAAACCAAAACCCCGTCGGCATTCGGGTCAAGTGTTCCCAAAAATCCAACCTTTTGCAACCCAAGCCGCTTCTTTACAATGCTCAACGCCTTGAACGACGGCATACCGCTGGGCTTGTTTAAAATTAAAAATCCGTCACGCGGGGCGTTCCGCGTTCCGTAAACACAACCATTTTTAACTTCATCGCCCGACCCCGCCCCACTTTTAAAAGAGTTTTTCAAATTGCGCCACCGTTTGCTTGACTATGCCCAAATATGTACCTTTTATTGTAAAACCCGCCGCGTGTTTGTGTCCGCCCCCGCCAAAATGACGCGCAATAGGCTCTACGTTAATGTCGCCATGGCTTCGCAAAGAGCATCGCCAAACATTCCCGTCGCGGTAAAAAAACGCGCTTGCCATAACTCCGCGCACATCGGAAATGTATTTTTTGAACTTGTCGCGCTCCTCCGCGTCAAATGCATAGCCGTGATATTTTTCCTTTTTCAATCCCGAAACACCAACGCGCCCGTTGCAATACATTTTCATGTGTTTCAAAATAGTTCTTATCCCCGCAAGTAAATGTCTGTCAAATACGCGGAAATTGTTGTAATTTATAAGTTCCAAATCTGCGCCAAGTTTCAACAATTCGCCCGCAATCATATGCGTTTCCGAAGTTGTCGACGGATACAAAAAGCAACCCGTGTCCGTCGAAACCGCCGTGTAAAGCGCGTTCGCCATGTCGTGCGTAATTTTTATTTTGTTCTCTTGAAAAAACTCGAATATAATTTCGCCACAACTTGCCGCGCCTTTGTTCGCAATTACAACGTCGGCTTTGGGTTGCTCTATGGCAATGTGATGGTCAAAAATGATTGTCTTTTTGGAAACGTCGTAAAACTTTTGATAACAACCCATTCTGTCAAAGACATTCAAATCCACAATGATTAACAAATCAAAATCCGGGATATCGCCAACGGGATTGTGAAAAACTTTTTCATATCCCAATAAATATCCAAATTGCCGTGGCATAATTTTGCAATCATAATAAACATCAACGTGTTTTCGCAAAGACACAAGCATACTTTTCAACGCAAGCCCAGACCCAATTGTGTCGCCGTCGGGATTCATGTGCCCAACAATGCAAATGTTTTTGGCACTCTTCATAATTTCAAAAGCCTTCTTGTATTCTTTCGAATTCATTTGCTCCCCTTTATCTGACGTAATAATTCCTCTACCCTTTGCGCATTTTGTTCGCCAACATCAATTATGAATTTCAAATTAGGAACTTTTCGAATGGACATATTGTTTGCTATTTCCGTTTTTAAAAACCCGCTCATGTTTTCAAATTCTTTTATGTCGCCACTTACAAAAACGCGAGCAGAACTTAAATCTTTACTTAATTCAACGCGCAAAACATTCCCGTTTGCAATTGTTGCGGTTCGAATAATGCGAAAAATATCTGCTTCAATTCGTTTAATGTAATTGTTTTTTACGGAATTAGAATTCATATTTTTTGCCTCCGTAAATAATCGGTTGTTGTTCAAGCCCAAAACATTCAATCATGTCGCCCACAAGAACTTCAACGTCGCTATCCAATTTTATTCCGCATTCAAATCCGCCCGCAACTTCCTTTTGGTCATCTTTTTTAATTTTCAAACTGTCAATTGTGTACTCGCCAACTTTAACTTTTCCGCGGAATAATCTGACTTTCGCACCGCGCAAAACTTTTCCGTCTTTAACCATACAACCAGCAATTTGACCCAAAGCGGAAGATTTAAAAATCGCCAATACTTCGGCTTTGCCGTAATAGATTTCATTGAACTTCGGCGTAAACCGGCGTACCATTTGCTCGGTTACAAAATCAAAGATTCGGTAAATCACATTAAAGCCGTGAATCTCAACTTTTTGTTCCTTTGCCAATTTCACCGCCGTCGGCGAAGTTTTCACGTTAAACGCAATCAAGACCGCGTTTGCCACTTGACTTAAATTGACGTCATTGTCATTCACAACCCCAACTCCGGACGAAATCACATTTATTTTCACTTCGTCACTTGTAATATTGTTGATTGATTGAATAATTGCCTCGACACTTCCCGAAACGTCACCCTTTATAATCAAATTAAGTTGTTTTTTCGCCGCGTCATTAAGTTTCGCAACCGCATCAATCTCACTCGCCTTTTTCGAACCTGCACTTGTCTTCGTAACACGCTCTTTCTCTTTGCGCTCGGACACAACCTCTCGCGTCAATTTATCGTCAACCACATGGCAAGCGTCCCCCGCTTTCGGAACTTCGTTAAAGCCCAAAACTTGCACAGGCATACCCGGAGTCGCCGCTTTGACGGTTTTGCCGTTTTCATCTTGCATTCGTTTGACTTTACCGCTTGTCACGCCCGCCAAAATCGTATCACCGACATGAAGCGTTCCACTTTGCACAAGCACCGTCACAAGCGCGCCAATCTTCGGGTCACTGTGCGCGTCGATAATTGCGCCTTGGGCTTCCTTGTTCGGATTTGCGCGATAAGCATTCATTTCCGACACAAGCAAAATCATTTCAAGCAACTTATCAATTCCTTTCCCCGTAACCGCCGACACGGGAACCAAAATCGCGTCCCCGCCCCATTCTTCCGTCAAAACATTATGAGTTGCAAGTTGCTCTTTGACCTTTTCCACATTTGCGCCGGGCTTGTCCATTTTGTTCACCGCCACAATCATTGGAAGTTTATTCTTTTGAATGTGTTTGATTGCTTCAACTGTTTGCTCCATAACTCCGTCGTCACCGGCAACCAAAAGAATTGCAATGTCTGTAATCTTCGCCCCGCGCGCGCGCATCTTTTCAAACGCGGCATGCCCCGGAGTATCAATAAACGTAATCTTTTTGCCGCCATGATTGACCATGTAAGCCCCAATGTGTTGCGTAATTCCGCCGTGTTCTTTCCCCGCAACATTTGTTTTTCGAATAGTGTCCAAAAGGCTTGTCTTTCCGTGGTCAACGTGCCCCATAATTGTAACAACCGGCGGCTTCGGCTCCATTTTTCCTTCGTCACCTTTGTCGGCACTGTGAACCGCGGCCATTTTTTCTTCGCTCGTCTTCGCCGCGTCCAAAGTCAATTCTACTCCAAACTCCATAGCGACAAGTTGCGCCAAATCAAAATCAATGCTTGAATTGATTGTGCACATATTGCCCAAAACCATTAACTGCTTGATAATTTCCGTCGCCGCTTTTCCAATTTTTTCACTTAAAACTTTAATCGGCACGGGATTTGTGTTAATGACAATACTGCTGCTTGTAACTTTCGTTTTCGCCCCGCCCTCGCGTTGCTTTTTGGTTCTAAACACGCGCGTAAGCATTCTTCCTTCAATCTCTTGCTCTTCCAACATTCCACGGCGAAGCATCGCACGTTTATCCATTGTGTTTTGCTTTTCCGCACTGTCAAAAGTTTTCACTTTCTTCTTCGCGGAATAGGTATCCACCTTCGGCACAAACTTCTCGGTCGGTTTTGCTACACCCAAAGCCCCCGCAGGTCTTGCCCCCGTCGGTCTTTGCCCAAAAGGTCTCGGCGCGCCACCCACGCCACCCGTTCTTGGGACAAAAGGTCTATTCGGGTCACGCGGCGGAAAAGGCCTTGGCACGCCACCTTGCCCAAACGTGTTTTGTCCGTAAGGTCGCGGGGCATAATTTCCATTTGGTTGAAACGGTCGTTGTCCGTTTTGCGGGGCGTTCCCCCCCGCGCCCCCCCTTTGCGCATAATTATTATGCGAGTTATTATACTGCCCGCCACCGTAACTCGGTCGCGCGCCATCTTGGCGCGGCGCAAAAGTCCGTTGGTTGTTCGCGCCCGTATATCCCGGAATAGGTCGTTGATACGAAAGCGGTTTTTCCGGCGCGATTGGTGCTTGCGGTTGGTGAAAAATCGGCTTTGGTGCCTCGGCTTTTTTCGCCTCTTCTTTCGCTTTCGTTTCGGCAAGTTTCTTTTCCGTTCGTTCGTCAACTTTGCGTTCGGCTTCCAATCTTTCTTGCTCGCGTTTCTTAATCAAATCGCCGTATTTTTCTTGATTTTCTTTTTGCTTTTGTTCATAATCCGCCCTATCTTTAATCTCTTTTGCCGCGGAATTAAGACGTGAAATAACGCCTTGCAATTTGGAAACTGCGCCGTCAACCGTGCTCATATCTCGTTCAACGGTTTGTAAAAGTGCGCCCAAATTGCTTATCGCGCCAAGTTTGCTTTGGTTGGAACTGCCCGCGCCCTGCGCCGTGTTTTGCATACACAAAATAATACCTGTTGATTTTTCTTTTGTCAAGGTGTATAATATAAACATGACATTGCAACAACTTGAAAAGTTCGAACCGCAAGCAAACGGGAAATTTGTAATTGATGCGGAAGTTTTCAACGAATTGAAAAATTGCTACATAAGGGCTCATGTTTTGGCGAAAATCGAAAAGTCTCGCCAACAAATCCGCGAAGGCAAAACAAAAACATATGAAGAGGTGTTCGGTGAACTTAAACGAAAATACAACTTCTAAAAAGTTTACCATAGTTTTTTCAGACGATGTTGACACCGAACTTCAAGATATTTATGACTACATTTCTTTTAATCTGTTTAATGAACCCGCTACAAAAAAGTTAATGAGGAAAATCAGCGAAAGTGTCAAACATCTTGATACCTTTCCAAACATGTACCCACTCTCAAAGTTCGACGGTCTTCGCAAAATCAATGTAGACAACTACTTAATTTTTTACGAAGTCGATGAAAATAAAAAAGAAGTTTATATTTTGCACGCGTGCCACGGAAGCCGTGATTACGAAACATTGTTTTGATTAAACCACATACCCGCCGCTTTTTCGCGTTGTAAAATATCCATTCCGTCGTCCATAAGTTCCGCGGCTTCTTCAAACATCGGCCCGCAGTTTAACACACAACAAATCACAGTCAAATCATCTTCGCGAATTGCGCCAACGTAACATCTTCCCGCTTTTTTTGTAAAGCCCGTCTTTATTCCCACGCAATTTTCCATTCCATTAAGCAATCTGTTTTTGTTTTTAATAACTCTTGGGTAAGCCATTCCGCTTATTTTCGTTTGTTTTGTAGAAACAATTTCACAAAAGGTTTTGTTTTTCATCGCATAAGCAGAAATCAAAGCCAAATCCTTTGCGGTTGTGTAATGCCCTTCTTGGTCAAGCCCGTGAGGATTTTTAAAATTTGAATTAACTGCGCCCGCTTTTATTGCGGTTTCATTCATAAGTTCCACAAAGTTCTTGCCCGCACATTTTCCAACGTGCAATGCAATCGCCGTCGCCGCATCATTTCCGCTTCGCAACATTAAACCATAAAGCAATTCCCGAATGGTCAACTTTTCGCCCTTTTGTAAATAGATACTTGTGCCTTCAACCCCCACGGATTTTGGGTCAATTTCAATCGGAATATCTAAATGCCCACAATTTTCAATCGCAGTAATTGCTGTTAAGATTTTTGTGGTGCTTGCACATGGAAGTTGCCTGTCGCAATCTTTACAAAACAAAACGCGGCCGTCACCCGAGAGAGTGCACATACCGCGCGCACTTGTATATCCCGTGTCAAAAGTATCAATGACCGCAGTCGCATGAGCCGTTGAAGCAGCCGTTGCCACAAGCCGAATGCCCGTGTACATGGCCGTTGCAGCCACAACCAAAACCACAACCATTGCTATAATTCGTTTCGCCATGATATTGGTTTGTGCAAAGTGTGCGGTTTATATGCTCGATTTCTTGATGGTCTTCCAATAAAAAATACAAAGCCACAAGCATAAGTGTGTTGTTTTCCCCAAGTTTGATTCCGTTGTTTTGGCTATATAACCCAAGTCCAAGTAGCGCAGGTATAATTAAATCTTTATTAAACATAAATCCCCCTTATTAACATATCTGCTTTTGTAACTACTTTTGTATAAACCGTAAGGCAAGCGCGACAATCCACTTTGTCACCAATTACAACTCCCCATGGACAGTTACACACGGCGTCTGCAACAATTTCAAACGGGAAGGAGCAAGGCTCGGGCAAGTGAAGGTTTACTTCTTCGCCAACTGTGATTTTACTCTTGCAAGTAAAACACACATTGTTCGCGTCCGTTAATGTCACGGCAAGTGGCACAGTCACATTGCATTTGACGTGCGAGCATTCTTTTTCGCACATTGACGAAACCGAAAGCCCCGAAACAATCGCTTCAAATTGCACACTTCGAGCAGATACAAATACATATGGTGCAACAGCATTTTTTGGAATGCCACGAAGTTCCAATTCGGCGTGTTCGCGCTCAAATTGCTTTTTAACTTTATCCAAAACGCGCGTCACGGAAATTGTTGCGGAACAATTTTGATTATTGTACATTCTTTTCCCCCTTTATGGGAATTACATATGTTTGTTTTGTAAAATCTGTGCAAGTATTTCATCGCGCTTTTGTTCTGTGGTGGCTTCCACAAATACTCTTGTAAGTTTTTCTGTGCCACTTTTTCTTATAAGAACTCTGTAATCCTTTTCCTTTTTCTCGCCGCCTTCAATATCTATTTCGGTATTATGCAAAACCGAAAACCACATGGGAATGTCTTTTATCAATTCTTCAATTGTTTTGCCGGTTTGAACAAGGATTTGAAGTAATTTCAAAGTTGTAATTAAACTGTCGCCGCGCAACAAAATGTCCGGAAAGATAAAATGTGAACTTGATTCGCCGCCGATAACTTCGGTTGGTTTGTATTTTTTTAACTCTGGAATTAAAAATCTTTCCCCAACATTTGTCCTTGTAACCCCGATTTTTTTGCTTTGTAAATACCTTTCTACACCTGTGTTCATCATTACCGTTGAAATCACCTGTTTAAGCCCGAGATTAAGCCCCAGAACGCCGATAATTGCGTCCGAGGGTATCAATACCCCCTTGTTCGTAAAACACGCCACACGGTCAGCGTCGCCGTCATACGCGAATCCTACTCCAAAAGGCTTTTTAGAAATTGCACGTTTGAATGCTTCTGGGTGTTGGCTTCCGCAATTTTTGTTTGAATTATTTCCGTTGGGTTTGTTGTGATATGCGTCAACCGTAAAGCCCAATCTTTGCAATACATCAAGCGCAACATTTGCGCCGGAACCGTTGGCGAAATCTATGGCGATATGTGGCAAAGTTTTACCTTTGAAAATTGGTTCGAACTTTTGGAAAACATAATCTTCCCATGCTTGGATTTTGCCATTGATTTGCTCCTTTGAAATCCTTGTTAGATTTGAAATGCAATAATCGACATGAGAATCGAACTTTTCCAATTCCATTCCACCCAAAATCTCGCCATGTTTGTCATAAATATTTATGCCGTTGTGTTCCGGCGGATTGTGGCTTGCCGTTATCATAATTCCCAAATCCGCACCCAATTTTGGTGTTAAAAAAGCCATACTTGCAGACGGAATTATGCCCAAATTAAGTGTAAAAATGCCGTTATTTTGCATGATTTTGGTCATTATTTCGCGTATTTTGATACCACTTTCACGGGTATCTTGCCCAAAAACCACACATTTTGCACCTGTTAAAACCACCGCATTTGCAACCGATTCTACAATTCCCGTGTTCAAATCTACGCCGACAATTCCCCGCACCCCGCTTGTTCCAAAAAACTTCATAATACTATATACGACAATTGTTTCAAAAAGTCAATAAAGCGATAATTCCAATTAGTATCGCAAGTACCGCAAAAACAGACCAAAATATCATACCCTTGAATGGTGGTTTCTTCCCGTAATTTTCTTTGAAAAGTGAAATTATTATATGTCTGCCACTTTCATCTGTCACAAACTTTAATGCCTTTTTGTATGTATTCACCAAATTGTCGCCATCGCCGCCCGTCTTTATATACCCGACCCATGCTTGCGCACTTTCTGGATTTTTTTCTGTTGCCTCTTCAAAAACTTTGTTGGCTTTGGCAATTTTTTCAAGAGCCAAAAGTTTTTCACCCTTGTCAAGTAATTCTTCAAGCCCTTTGTCCGCGTCCGCGCCATATACGTTTGTAATGTGTTGGGTTGTGTTGTAATTGTTGTGAATAATTTCGTCTTTTATAACATTATTGCAACCACAAAATGGGCAAATTAAAACACCGTCTTCATCGGGCAAGTTCAATTTTCCGCCGCATTGTTTGCAAATTAAAACGTTCGCTTTCATTTGTGTACAATACAATAACATTTCATTTTAAAGATTGCAAAAGTTTTTTAATTTCAATTTCAAGCATTGGGATGTCTTTTATTATTGTGTTCCAGATGCGAGTAAATTTAAGAGATTTATATCCGTGCGCAGCAATATCGCGCAAGCCGATTATGTCATCAAGCGGAATAGTTTTTACAGTCTTGCGAAAATCTTTTGTAAAATGGCGGACAAGTTCGCCCATGTTAATAAGCGTCATTGAAACTACGCGCTTTTTATCTTCGGCGTCCAAAAAAGTTTCTTCGGTCATGCCTTTTGTGTAGTCTTGCAAGTAGGCAATCTCTTCAAGCATTTTTTTTAATACCGCGGTGTTGCGGTCGTCAAAATTATCCATAAATCGGCACGACCTTCTCAATTTTCAAAAATGTATCTTTTGGCAAAGGCATCTCGACCAAATCGACGTGCTTGCCAATTTGTTTTTCCAGTTCGCGTTGAATACGAAATATTTTAAATAATGTCATATTCGGGTCGTTGAAATCAACAAGCAAATCAATGTCGCTCTTGGCGGTTTGTTTCCCACTTGCATAAGAACCGAACAGGTCAACCTTTTTCAAATTATACGTTTTCGCCACGCGTGTGACGCAAGATTTTATGTCTTTGATTTCCAAACTGCTTGTCATAATACAATTATATACTACTTATTTCAAAAGGTCAATTCCATTTTCGGTTAAGGTGTCAGAAAGGAATTGGTTTGGTTTTATATCAATGACGCGAATGTTGTGTTTTTTGAATACTTCTCTGTTTTTGTTTACCCAATCTATGTCTTCCATAAATGCTTTTGCGTATCTTTCAACCCAATCACCTTCTTGTTCTTCTTGCCCGCGCGCCACAATTCGTTTTGCGTATTCGTCCCATTGGTCTTTGCTTGGGATAGCGATAATTGTTTCATATTCAATTCCGTTTTCGGATTTTAATTGTGCGTCTTTTTTAGATTTTAGTTCCAATGCTTCTTCAAAATCTTTTTGGTCTTTATAATCTCTGGCTTGCCATGCAAAAGGCGAAACCAAAACATTTTTGCCTTCGTGATATTTCGCCATGCTTTTTATGTTTCCCGGAATTGAAATTAAATAAGTATGCACGTCGTGGTCTTGAACATTTGAATAATTTTCCGTCATTTGGGATTTCCCGCTTGCGGGCGGTGCCCATACGAAATATTTCTTGTCGTTATTTTCTTCCACGTTTCAATTATATCATAAAAAGCGTGATTTGTCAAATCTTTGCGGCGTAAGTTCCCGCGATTGCCCCGTCCGAACAAGCAGTGATTACTTGGCGAACCGTTTTGTCGATAATGTCGCCCGCGGCGAAGACATTCGGCAAACTTGTTGCCATGTTCTTATCGACAATCACATAACCTTCGGGCGTCATTTGGATTTGATTTTTAAACATATTTGTATTTGGCACACGCCCGATTGCGACAAAGATTCCGTCGCAAGGCAAAACGCCAACCTTGTCCGTTACATCAATTGGAAAAGCGGGAATATTGCCCGAAAGGGTCACGCTTTCGACGGTTTTTGTGCCGTTTATGGCGGTAATTTGGCTATTGAAATGTATCTTTATGTCTTTTGGCAATTCGTCAACAAGTGCCTTTTGCGCGGTGAGTTTTGATGTGTTTGTTATAAGAATGACAGATTTTGCAATTTTGGAAAGATAGATTGCTTCCTCGACCCCATGATTTCCACCGCCGACGACAATAAGATTTTTGTCTTTGTAAAATGCGCCGTCGCAAAGCCCGCAAAAATGAATGCCGGCACCGATGAAACTTTCTTCGTTTAACAAGCCCAACTTTCTGGGGCTTGCGCCCGTTGCAATGACAATTGATTTTGCCGTATAGGTGTCTTCGCCGCCTTTTACTTCTTTTCGGTTTAAATCGACGGAAATCACTTCGTCATAAATGAATTCGGCGCCGGAAACTTCGGCGTGTTCAAGCATTTTTTGCCCCAATTCCGCCCCGCCGATTTTAAGAAAGCCGGGAAAGTTTTCAATTTCGGGCGTTAAATTGATTTGTCCGCCACTCATAAGCGGTTCAATTACGGCGGTTTTTGCGCCCGCCCGTGAAGAATATATTGCGGCGCTTAAACCCGCCGGACCTGCGCCCAAAATAATTACATCAAAAGATTTCACAATAAGATTGTACAGTTTTTTGCCGTGCGGGTCAAGTCTTATTTGGATTCCATTACGTGTTGAATAATTGTGTCTTGGTCGACCGCGCTTGTACCTTTTTTAATGTCGGCGTCAACAAGGCGCGTATCGCCACGAACATAGCGTAATTTATTTTCAATCTTTCCAATTTTTTCCGGCATAGGTGCAATTTTTGCGCCTTCTGGATAAAAACGCAAAGCGATACTTTCGCGTTTGTCGGCGTAGTAAGGAAGTTCGTAATATTTGTCGCCTTCTATACCGTCAATTTTTTGAAAACGGTTTGACAATTCTTCTTTGCCCAATTTTTTTGCAATTTCCGACGGGACAAGTTTCGCCAATTCGGAATAAATTTCTTTGTATTGTTTTTCCATACTCTTATTTTATCACCAAATCCCACAAAAGTCAAGCATTATATTACAACAATTCCAATGCCCTCTTGAATGTTTTTGTAAATTCCGATGTGAACTTTTTGGCTTGAAATATTTCCACATCGGCGGCGGTGACGTCAACTTTTTGCTTTTGGTCTGTGGTGGTAATCAATTTCAAAATGACACTGTCCCCAAGTAAATCGCAACTTATGTCTTTGATAATTTCTTGCCCGCGAATGTCAAATATTTCGGCAAGTGTCAACATCATTGCAATCTTTCGAACTGCTTCCAAATCTTCTTCCGTCATTATGTCACGGTATTTAAGCCATTCGATGCTGTCGAAATCTTCCCATTTTTTAAAACTTGCACTGAAAGCCGCAAGGACAATATCTTTGTGAGAAGCACCCAAGATTGGCGCATTCAAAATTGCGTGGTAATTGTCGCCGAACTTGCCAAGTTTGTACATATTCGAAGCGATATTCAATGCTTTTGCGTATGAGCGTGGCAACTTGTGCAAAACACGGATTTGTTTAAACAACATAATTGCCAAATCATTGTGTCGGCGCATTCTTTCTTTATCCAAACCACAAACATCGGCAATCACATTGAAACTGTGGTGCAATAAATCACTTATTGGTTTTTCAAGCGTGCTTGGAACAATATTTTGATATAACAAACCCGTGTTGCGATAAGCCCGCGCATTTACAAGAGTTTTCAACCCGCTTTGTTTCAAAATTGCGTCAATGATTGTCATACCGCACAAAAGCGTTTGAGCGCCGTGTCCGGAAATGCCGCGAAGTTTTCTTGTCTTTTCGGCGTCAAGCCCCCGAACAAAATCGAACACCATTTGAAATACTTCCGTGTCTGTGACGTAATTGTGGTCTATGTCTACCGGATATTTTTTCATCTTGCGCGCTATTCTTGAATAAGAAGCAAAAACATCGCTCACGCCCACTAATTGTGTTTCAGGGTCAAGGTTTTTCAGCCAAGGCACGTCAAACATTTTGCTTGCGTCTTCCGGATTATTGCAACTTCCAAAAGGCACGGTAACTGAATCCAAAATCATGCGACGGGAATAATGAATAAGTCTTGTGTTGAAACTTGAAATACAAACAATTACCCCGCGCGGGACGTCAATTGAATTCACAACCGCGGTATAAATGGCGCTTGTTTCCGAAGCGGTTGTTAAAATTGTAAACTCTTGCCCGATAACCGAACCCATTTCATCAATGAAACTTTTATAATTTTTGGCATTGGTTAAACTCTCGGCGGCTACGGTTATAAAATTCTTCACGCCATCGGCTTCGCAAATCTTTTTATACATTTTTAAAATTGAAGAACATTCCAAAAACTTTGCGGACTTAATCATTCCGTCTTCCATATGTTGATTGATATGTACATATTCATAAAGAGTTTTGTAGATGTGGAAACTTTCATTTGGTTTTCCAAAAGCCAAAGTCAAACGAATATTGGTTGTCCCAATTTCAATCAAAGCATACTTTTCCATATTGCAAGGTTAAACCACAAACGACGCATTGTAAATACCCAATATTTTTAAATTAACTATTGCATTTATAGATTGTATTGTGGCATAATAGAAAGTCATGAAAAGTTTGAAAAGAATTGCTTTGGTTGTGGTGCTTGGGGCGGCGGTTGTATTGTCGGCTTTTGCGCCTGCGCCAAAAAATCCATCTTATAACGAAAAAGCCCCATGGACTTTTGAACCGCCGACACAAAATACAAATGCCTTTTCGGGAAAATATTTAAATATTACAAATGGGGATTTAAATGGATTAACATTTTCAAATGGGCTTCAAGAAAACATTGCGGGCTGGAACCAAACAATAAATAAAACAACTACTCTTGGCGGTGCGGTTGATTTGGGGGCTTTTCCAACATTTAAAAATACTTACACCAAAAAAGATTTGTCCCATTTTGAATCTGCCCCACGCTCGAACGCAAAAAACGGGCGCGCATTTATTTTGGCAAATAACTTTCACCCAAACACATCTTCAAGGGCAACCTTGACAAGCGACATTGTTGAATTGGAAAGCGACGGATACTTTATTGCAAGCGTTGATTTTTATGCGGTTGGTGGCTTTGGCGCATTTGGTTTAAAAACCGAAGAAGCATTTCCATTGGACGAAGATTCCGTGCCCGAAATTATTTTGCCACAATATGAATACGCCCCGAACAAGAGCGAATGGCAAACGGCGCAACTGTTTATCAAAACCGATTTGTTGCAAAGCCAAAAGTTCTCGCTTGTGCTTGGCTTGGGAAACACATTGGAACAAAGCCGTGGCGTTATATATTTCCAAAATCCGCGCATTTGGCAAACTACCGCCGAAACCTATGTAACCGAATTGACAAAAGCGCAAACATATAATGAAACCTTGTGCGAACAAATTGATTTAAATAATCAAGAAACCAATATTCGCGGTGCCATCGACCCAACCGACCTTATATTTGAAAACGCAAAAAGCAATTACATGGTCGGCACATACGGCGCCGCGCAATTTCACACAAATGATATTCCATATGTTTTAAACTTCCGCGACAGGGCTTTTGTACATGGCAAAAACAATGGCGACGGCGCAGATGTTGGATTTATGATGTCTTCCGGCAAATATGCAACAAGCATGAAGACAAAAGAATCATTTCTTGTCCGCCGGCACCAAATCTATATGATAAACTTTTATGCTCTTGGGCAAAATGCTTCTTGGCGTATTCGTGACGCAAGTTTCCCAAAAGAAGAAGACATGGAAACCACCACAATTATAACGGATGACCTTTTCACAAGCGACTTTAAAGCGGTAGAGTTTTCGGGGCGCGAAACCAAAAACAATTGGACATTAAACACAATTTTCATCACGGGCGGAACTTACAAAGACGTCGCTTTGGATTTTGAATTATGGATTGGCGACGAAAATAGCGGAACAAAAGGCTACTTATTATTTGACGATTTTGCAATTTCGCGTGTTTCGGAAAATTATTTCAACCGCAATAGCACAAGCACACAAAACCTTACTCTTCCTTCCGCGGGGACAACTGCACCGCAATTGAATGCGCATTTTGAACTTGGCTCGCCAAAAAGCGTTGACAATCCGTACCCGCTTGTCCCGCAAGCATGGACAATCGGCAACGCAAAAATCGGCGACAAAGACAATGATTTGGTCAAAAGCGGAATTGTAAACACCGAGAGCGCACATTGGGACAAATACAACGCCGATTATTCAACCGTTTCAAAACCAATCGGCATTCGGGGCGAGAGCGAAATTAACAACGTCATGTTAATGCAAAACCTTGGGAACACTTGGCAAGTTTTACAAAGCGAATCAATATCTCTTACAATTGCAAGCACAAACACAATTTATTTCGACATGGTTCGCCAATATGACGAAGCATTGGGTTTCAACTTTTGGGTCACCGTGGAATCAACAAACAACAACAGATTGTTTGCAAAACTTGATTTGGGCTACACCGGCACAGGCAAAAATTATGTCGTAACCCCATGGGAACGTCATTTCATAAAAATCAAAGAAAGCAACCTTACCAATCACGAAGTTGTTGTGAAATTTTACATGGGTTCGGCGGAAAAACTCTGCCCTATGTCTGCGGTTTTGATTGACAATTTCGGAATGACGGACCAAACAATTCCCGCAAACGGCATAGGCACAGAAGCAGATTTGACAGACGTGCGCAAGTTTTGGGCAAACACCGCCGATTCAACCGCCTACATGGACAACGACATTTTGGTTTTGCAAACAAATGACACTACCAAAGCCGTCAAAACAAGCGGACGCATGACCGAAAGGCTTACTGAAAACGAATTTTACGAATTGCACGTCAAAACATTTATCGGTGCCGGCACCCCACGCCATATTTGCAAAGATATAATCAAAGACGGCGAAATTGAAACTTGCACAGAAGAACACGAGACGGGAATCAATATGAGACTTGAAGGTTTTGAAGGCGGATTTTTGAATCTTACAAGCGAAACAATAGGAACCATGAATGTAATTGACGAAGAAGGCTATGCCGATTTGGTTTTTTATGTCCGTCCGGACAGTGCCGGAATGTTGTCTTTGGAAGTTCAATTCGGAAATGAATACGTCACATATGATGCGCCGGTTTTCATAAAATCAATTACCCCGAAAAAGATTGACGAGCCCGCCTTTATATCCGCGCAAAAAACCCACGACAAAGTTGAAAATGACGGCACACGTTTCCGAAGCAATTACACATTTATAACTCAATCTTGGCAACCACCTGTGGAAGAAACACCCGAAACCTCGAACGTAAAAGCCCCATTCCAATGGTATATCATAATTCCTTCGCTCATCATGGGAATTGCTTTGTTAATTGCAATTTTCGGATTCTTTATCCGCAAATTCCGCTTCCGTTTACACATTGACAAACACCACACAAGTTACGCAGCAGACGACCGCAGCGCACGAGTAAAATAAAAATGAATACTCTCTTTACCCCCCCCCCCCCCGAGATGCATTTTTTGACAATGCTAAACTTGTTGCAATAATTTTGGTTGTCATTGGGCATTTGTATGGCGGAAATCAAAGCAAATACGTTTTTGTAAACCTGATTTATTTGTTTCATATACCTGCTTTTGTGTTTATTTGTGGCAGATTTACCCACAAAAACCATTCAAAAGTGGCATTTTATTGCCTTATTTATGCCATTTTTAACACATTTTACGCACATAATCTACTCCCGTATAAGCAAATGTGGTTTCTTTTTGCACTTATAATTTGGCGCTTTACATGGAAATGGGTTTCAAAAGTTCCATTGCAAATTGTGCTTCCTTTGTCAATTGTTATGGCTTGCTTTTATGGATATCATTTTCATTATTTGTTTTTCTTTTATCCGTTTTTTGTTCTTGGCGCAATGACACAAAATATTGATATCACAAAGTTCAAACCAAAAGCATCAATTGCTTCTGTCCCTTTGTTCATTTGTGCGTATTTGTTGTTGTGCAATGTTTCGCTTAATTCAATTCGCCCCGTTGCTTTTCTTTTGGGTGTTGTTTTGGGCTTTGCATTTTTAATGATTTGCCCAAAGAAAAAATATTTTTTCACAATTGCCGGACGGTATACTTTGTGGATTTATCTTTTTTGCGACCTTTTTCTATATTGTATTACTTTATTGACAAGCGCCGCAAAATAGTGTAAAATGATTGCGTGAACAAAAGGAAGTTGGTTGGCTTAATCATCGGTTTTGTTTTAATTGCGTGCGTTGTCGGCGTCGGCGTTTTCTTTATTGTTAAACCAAAACCAATCGGCGGACCGGACGTAGAACTTTCAACGCAATACAGACTTGTTTCAATGCAAGCCGGACTTTATTATTACAACAAACCCGACGGAAGCGGTATGCCAAGCGACAAAATCGAAGACCAAATCGACTTTATCCAAAACGACCACAGTTTCGGCATTTTTGAAAACGATTGGAAAACTTTCCGCATTCGTTTTGTGCAAGGCGGAAGCCACAACTTTGATTTCCGTTTCGTTGTTACCAAATTAAAACGCGGCAACGGCGGGCTTGAAGGCAATGTCACACACATTTACAACGGGAAATTGATTTCTTACCGCATTCTTGCCACGCGCGATTTCATCAATTTGATTGACTACTCTTCTTACGAAGTCGAAATCACTTCCGACCGTTACGAAGAAGCCCCAAAGACCGACATATTCCGCGAAGACATTCCAATTTTTTCATTTTCCCGCAAAGTTGGTGACGCATGACGCGCGCAGGGTTCAAAGCATTTATAACAAGCCGCCGCTTCGTGGCAAGCGTTTTGGTTGTCGCCCTTGTTGGACTTGGTGTTGGATTGGGGCTTTATTTTGCTTTGCGCGACCCCGGTAAAAAAATTGTTGTCGGTGGCGACGTTGAAAAACGCGACGTTAATGATTTCAAAGATAGCCGACTTTATTTAAACAATAACAACACATTTACGGTGCAAATTATTTACAAAGACAAAGTTGAGTTCGTCGGCGTTGGCACATACAAAAAAGAAAAAGACAATTACACATTTTATTATTATGACTTGTTTTATATGGCGACCGATTATACTCATTTGGTTCAATGCCCCGACCTTTTCCCCGAAGACCCATCAAAAGTTTGGGAAGAAACCTACCCCGTGAAAAAAGGTGTGATTGATTTAAAAGACCGAAACAACAAACATTACCATTTCAAATAATCAAATGTTTAATTTCAATCGGCACAAAGATTTCAACCTTTTCATTTAATTCCGTTTCGGTTTTGACATTATTCACCACAAGTATTTGGCAAGGCGCACACCCGCACACGCGGGCAATTTCGGGCAAAGGTGTGCCGTCTTTTTTAATCTTAATTAACATATCAATTTATATGCGCACATTCGCAAAATCTGTTGCCATTATTACCGCTTTTGCCATTGCCACCCGCGCAATCGGATTTGTTTTCCGCATATTTTTGTCACGCATAATGGACCCGGAACTTCTTGGCGCGTATTCGCTTGCGCTCTCGGTTTTTACCGTGTTTTTGACTGTTGTCGCTTCGGGATTACCGCTTGCCATTTCAAAGCGTGTCGCCACAAACTTGCGCCGTGGCGTAGTTACGGCGGGACTTGTGATAAGTATCGTCACCGCGGTTTTGTGTTGCGCCGTAGTTTTCCTTTTGGGTGACGTTTTAACGCCCGTATTTGGCTCTGGACGCTGCGTTCCTATACTTATCGCACTTTTACCCTCGACGATTGCAGCGGGCGTCTATTGCACCTTGCGCGCCGTCTGGTGGGGCGAGAAGAGATTCTTCCTTTTGGGACTCACCGAATTGCTTGACCAAATCTTGCGCGTAGTTACATTTGCGGTTATGCTCGGCTTTGCGTTCTTCTTTGTGGACTTGGCGGAAGTTGCCGCAATAAGTTACACAGTAGCATTTTTTATCGCCGCGGCGGTCGTTATAGTCATTTATATAAAGATTTCTTTGCTGGGTCAAGCAAGGGGGGGCTCGGGGGGGAACGCCCCGAAACCTGAACAATACAAACCAATTTTAAAGAGTGCCGTCCCAATCACTCTTGTCCGTGTAATTTCAAGCATCACAATTCCAATCATTTCGGTGCTTATAATCAAACGGCTTGTCGCGTGCGGGTGGGACAATCGCGCAGCAATGAGCGCGTTTGGAATCCTTATGGGCATGACAATGCCAATGCTTGGGATTCCGCAAACAATCATCGGTTCGCTCTCGACCGCGCTTGTCCCCGACATTTCCAAACATTACGCAGACAAAAACACCGCCCACGTCACGCGCCAAATCGGAAACGCGTTAAAGTTCACACTCTTCGTCAATTTCTTGCTTATCCCCGTTTATATGGGGTTGGGTCTTGGAATCGGATTATTTGTTTTTGATAATTCCCAAAGCGGCATTTACATATCGCATTTTGCTTGGGCAATGATTCCCATGAGCATCTCTTCAATCACAACCGCAATCCTTAATAGCCTTGGCGCCGAAACCCGCGCCATGAAGCACTACTTCCTTGGCGCGGTCTTCCTTTTTGCGGCAATCTGGTTTTTGCCACAATTCATTGACATGGGCGCGCTTGTCGTCGGCATTGGGCTTTGCATGATTATCGCCGGCGCACTCAACCTTTTTTTAATCCAAAAACTTACTTGTCCAAATATAATTGCAAAAACAATATTTCAACTCCTTGTATTTACCGCGGTCGCCGCACCTTGCGCCTTGCTTGGCAATTTTTTGTTCGGCATTCTCACTCACTTTTTTGGTCTTGCGCCCCTGTGGCTCCTTGCAACTTTGTTTGTTTGCGGAACAATAACCATGGCGGTCTTTATGATTCTTTGTCACGTTTTCAATATCATCACGTTTAACTATTTCAAACTTCGTTCATAAAACGTCTTCGCCGTTTTGAACCATGCAAACATGGTTATAATTCAAAAGTGTTCAATATCATAATTCGGGTTCTAATCATCTACGTCGTCGTCATAGGCATCATGCGTCTCATGGGCAAGCGTCAAATCGGCGAAATGGAGCCCTTTGAATTGGTAATCACACTCATCATCGCCGACCTCGCCACAATTCCAATGGCCGAACAATCAATCCCCATTTGGTACGGAATAATTCCACTGCTCGTCATTTGCGTAATTCATTTTTCCGCAAGTCTCCTCACAAAGAAATCCCCATTCATGCGCGACATTCTAAACGGCAAGCCCGCCATCGTCATCGACAGCAACGGCATCGTGTTCAAAGAGTTGAAAAAACTCAACATCTCTTGCGAAGAACTCATGGAGGCTCTGCGCAACCTTGACTACTTTGATTTGTCCGAAGTCAACTACGCAATCATTGAACGCAACGGCAAAATCACCGTCATTCCAAAGTCCGCCAATATGCCCGTCACCCGCGAAGATATGAAAATCAAAACCCCAGAGAACGAAATCTTCAACTGTATCATCGAAAACGGCCGCGCAAAACGCGAATACCAAAGTATTCTACCTCACATACTACCCCAAATCGGGGGTAGTCTACGCACAATTGCCTTCGCTTCCATGACTTCCGAAGGCGACATCTACCTGCAACGTCACGGCCAACCCGCAAAATCTCTCACCGTGAAACTTCCCGAAGAACAAGGCGGTGCTGCATGACACGAATTATTACAGTTTTAATCCTTCTCTTCGCCCTAATCGCCCTCGCAACCGCCGAGCAAGTATCCATTTCCAAAACCTACAACCATATGGAAGACGAAACGAGCGCCATAATCGAACTCGTCCGCGACGTCCCCGATAAAACCAACCCACTTGACACCGTCACAATCGCCCCATATATCGGCGACCGCATCAACGCACTGTACGATTATTGGGTCGAAAAAGAACACAAACTTTCCATGATTATCCGCTACATCGACCTGTCCTACATTTCCGACGCCCTAATTTACGCCAAAAACTTCATCGAATTCGACAACAAAGAAGAAGCCCTCGCCGGACTCGCCCGATTGGAATACCTTCTCAAATCCTACCACAAAATGTACGGCGTCAACGGATTTAACATTCTCTGACACTTGACAAAGCCTCTCACATATGATATAATACCCACCGAATGAAACTCTTTAAAATCCAAACTAAAAAATCCGAAAACGATTTTATCGTCACTTTTCAAGAGCGCCCAAGCGAAGACGGCATTCGCAAATGTGCCCTATTCAATGTCTTCAACGAACTTAACGGCGAACCCAATCCAACCGATATGGTCGCTTACGCACGCATAGTCACAAGCAACAAACGCCACTTCGGCTACTTCGCCGAAATGTATATCCGCAAAAACTACCAATGCAACGGCATCGGTCAAAAACTTCTCGACATTCGCACCGAATACGCCCAAAATAACGATTGCACAAAACTCGGCGTAATGTTCCATATCGACGAACATCTCGAAAAACGCAAACACTTATATGTCCGAAACGGCTGGACTATAACCCCCTCAACCGTTTCCGCAATAAGATACATAACCCCCGCTCCGGCGGAACAAAATAAACATTTGCCCCCCCCCCACGAAATGTCGGAAGCCAAACTTTCCCACATTGATTTTGAAACCCAAACCGACGAAGTAATAAAAAGCAGCCTTTGCCTACTTGACAAACCCAAATATTTGTGATACATTGACAAACCGCATTGCAAAATCTTACCGCACCAAAAATAATGCCGGAAAAATTGCCCGAGAAAAAATAATAATGAAGTTGAGTTAGATTTGGTTTTCAATATCTTGGCGACCGTAATAAATACGGGAAACGTAAATTACCTTGTCCTCTTCGTTTATTGTGTAAAAGAATGCAAAGTTGCCGACATTGCAGCGACGATATTCGCGTTTTAAGTTTTGTGTTTTTGCGACTTGATATATCTTTGGAAAAGTTCTGATGTCAATAAACTTCTCGTAGAATGCGTTTATTAACTTTTCGGCTGCATCAGTGTTAAATAATTTTTCAGCGATATAATCGTAGATTGCTTGCAATGTGTTCAGAGCCAACGGCTGAATGATTACTTCATATTCTTCTTTCACGATTTCTTATCCTTTGAAATGCTTCTTCAAGTGGAATACCTTTGACGCCACGGTCAAGTTCAGCATCGGCTTCGCTTAACATTGCTTCAATGTAGGCTTGCTCAAACGCTGGGAAATCTATTGCGGCACCGAGAGTGACGGTTTGTTTTGGTTGTTGCTTATTCATGACTTAATTATACACTATTTTTGTTTTCGATGTCAATTGACTTTATTCGCTTAAAAGAATTATGTGTTTTTCGAGGCCGTCGAAATCGCGGACGTCAAGGTTTGATTCGGACATTTCGCGGGGCAAGAAAATATTTGTGGGGGTTGCGTTTGGTTTGATGTCTTTGAATGCGTTGCAATAATCTATGGTGAAATCGTTGCGTTTAAAAAGGTTTCGACGCTTTTCAAGCAATTTATCAATTTGCAAACTTACGGAAAGATGATTGCAACCATTGTTTTGGGCGTATTCGGTGCGATAATTTAAAAGATTTTGCCCTATGCCTTTGTTTTGATGTTTGTGGGCGACGTACATGGCGGAAAGCGAGCCTTGTTTTGTTTCGTTGTTTATGTTTAAGCGGGCGAAGCCGACCATATTTTGCAAGTTTATATTGCCGTTTTCGGGCGCGGTGAAAACATTAAAGCGGGCGAATGTTGTGTCGCTTGTGATTGTTTCGTGCATTGTTACGAAATATTGTGGGTTCATTTTAAAGAGTTTCATTCGCACAATTATATCACAGAGCGAGCGATTTGTCAATTACAATCGCGCACTCACAAATACTTCTTCAAAAACTTCCCCGTAAGGCTCTTTGGATTATCCGCAATTTCGCGCGGATTCCCAACCGCCATAATTTCGCCGCCCTCGTCGCCACCCGTCGGACCCAAATCAATAATATGGTCGCAAACTTTAATCACGTCCAAATTATGCTCAATCACAATAACGGTATTTCCCGCCCCAACCAATCTTTGCAATATATTAAGAAGTTTCGCCACATCATAACTGTGTAATCCCGTCGTCGGCTCGTCCAAAATGTACAAAGTCTTCCCCGCCTTGCCATTTTTGCTCAACTCTTTCGCCAATTTCACCCTTTGCGCCTCGCCCCCACTTAAACTCGTCGCCGATTGCCCAAGCCGAATATATCCCAGTCCCACATCTTGAATTGTTTTCAACTTCGCATACAAAGACGGAAAGTTTTCAAAAAATACAACCGCCTCGTCCACAGTCATTTCCAAAACTTCATAAATGTTTTTGCCCTTAAACTTCACTTCCAAAGTCTCATGATTAAACCTCTTCCCCCCACAAACCTCACAAGGCACATAAACATCCGGCAAAAAATGCATCTCAATTTTTTTAACGCCATCACCTTCACAAGCATCACACCGCCCACCCTTAACATTAAACGAAAACCGCCCCGGCGTATATCCACGCTCTCTTGCATCTCTGGTTGCTGCAAACAATTCCCGAATCGGTGTAAAAATCTCTGTATAAGTGGCTGGGTTGCTTCTCGGTGTCCTTCCAATCGGCGATTGGTCAATGTCAATAACCTTTTCAATATTTTCAAACCCAGACAAAGCCGAATGTTCCCCACACGCCAAAGACCCCCGATTCAAAGTATTATAAAGCGCAGGATACAAAATCTTGTTGACAAGCGAACTCTTCCCGCTTCCACTTGGACCCGTGACGGCAACAAGCGACCCAATAGGAAACTTGACGTCAATATTTTTCAAATTATTTTCCGCCGCCCCATTGATTTCAATAAACTTTCCATTACCTTTTCGATACGTCTTCGGCACTTCAATTTTTCTTGTTCCATTCAAAAACTGCCCCGTCAAAGACTTTTCACAAGCCTTCACATCTTCCAAGGTTCCAGCCACAACCAATTCCCCGCCCTTGACCCCCGCGCGCGGACCAATGTCAACAATATAATCCGCGGTCTCTATCGTTTCAATGTCATGTTCGACAATGATTAAACTATTTCCCAAATCGCGCAATTTTTTCATTGTGAAGAGTAACTTCTCGGAATCGACGCTATGGAGTCCGATTGAGGGCTCGTCAAGAATGTATAAAACGCCGACAAGGCCGCTTCCGATTTGGGTTGCAAGGCGGATTCGTTGGGATTCGCCACCGCTTAATGTGTCGGCGGGGCGCGCAAGAGTCAAATAGTGCAAGCCGACATTTATTAAAAATGTCAATCTTGCGGTGACTTCGCGCAAGATTAGTTCGGCGGTTGTTTGGGCAGTTTTTGATAATTTTAAGTTTTCAAAAAATGCCAAACAATCCCGAATTGATAAGTTTGTTAGTTCGGAAATGTTTAAACCGCCGACGCGAACTGCAAGAGATTCGGGTTTCAATCGGCGACCGCCACAGACGGGACAGGTGGCTTTTAACATGAGTTTGCCGATTTCGTTGCGGATATAGTCGCTTGTGGTTTCGCGGAATCGGCGTTTTAAATCTTCTATGATTTGTTCTTTACTTAATTTTTGGAAGTATGGGGATTCGCCAAATGTCCACCAAGAGGAAATTTTGTTTACGTCAATTAGATTTTCGTCGATTTCGTAAGTGAAGCCAAGTCCGGTGCAATTTGGGCAGGCACCTTTGGGGCTATTGAACGAGAAACTGCTTGGCTCTAAATCTTCGATTGAAATTCCACAATCTATGCAAGCGAACTTATTTGAATAAATCTTTTCGGCCAGTGACCGGCCACTGTCGGCTTCGCCGTTCCTTGCCGAGCCGACAAAGACGACAAGGCCGTCGGCGAGTTTGGTAGCGGTTTCGACGCTCTCGGTTATGCGGGAAATTGTTTCTGCGTCGGGAGTTTGAGAAATCTTTACTCTGTCAACAACAACTGAAATTGTGTGGCGGAGGTTTTTGTCGAGGTTGATTTGTTCGTCGAGAGTGTAAATGCTGCCGTCGATTTTGACGCGGGCGTAACCGCTCCGACGGTATTGTTCGATTTCTTTTTGGAAGGTGCCTTTTTCGCCGCGGACGACGGGGGCTTCAATGGAAATTACTTGGGAATTGTTGCCGAAATCTTGTAGGGCTTGGGTGACGATTTGGTCGATGCTTTGCCTTGTTATGGGTTTCCCGCATTTGGGGCAAAACATTTCGCCGATTCTTGCGTATAGAAGTCTTAAATAATCGTAAATTTCCGTGACTGTGCCGACGGTTGAGCGCGGATTGTGGCTTGTGGTTTTTTGGTTGATTGCGATTGCTGGGCTTAAACCTTCCAAACTTTCGACGTTTGGTTTTTTGAAATTGCCCAAAAATTGACGGGCGTAACTACTTAAACTTTCCATAAATCTTCTTTGGCATTCGGCGTAAATTGTGCCAAAAGCAAGAGTTGATTTGCCGCTTCCGGAAACGCCCGTCATTACGACAAGTTTGTTGCGCGGGATTTCTACGCTTAAATCTTTTAAATTGTTTTCGCGCGCGCCACGCACAATGATTTTTTCAAGCACAGATTAAGTATAGCCTATATCAAAAGAAAGTTCAAGTCCTATTCCGATTTGCGCTTTACAAGATTAGGTTTTTGTGATATCTTTGTTCAATTACGGAAGGGTGTCAGAGTGGTCGAATGTGTCGCTCTCGAAAAGCGATAGCCCGCGAGGGCTCGAAGGTTCAAATCCTTTCCCTTCCGCCAGCCGCAAGCGTGACGCTTGACCCGGTTGCTTCGCGCGCCTTATCCTACTTTCGTGTGTTTTTGTTCGTGCGTCTTACCCTACTTTTGTGCGTTTTTTCGCATAGCATTCGTGAATGTATTTCCCTATTCCGGCGAGGACGGCGATGAGCAAGATGCATTCGCAGATTACGCCAAACATACTTTGGTTAAATGTGTTGAATGTTATCCAACACAAACCCGAAGTGATGCCGAGAAGGCGATAGATGAGAATGTTTTTTTGGCAGATTGAAACCATGAAAATGTAAGAGCCGAAAAAGCCGAACCACGTCCAGAGTTCGCCTTGGAAAATTGCGGTGAAGACAATCATGATTGTTGTCCAGACCGTAATCCAATAAAAGTCATGCTCGTTGAACTTGTCGCGATTTTGGGGCGGGCGACGATTATAGATTGTGTAATTTGTGATGTCGCGCGGGATTGCGATTAAACACATTGCAAGCCCGACCAAAGCACCCGATGCGGCGTTCCAAAAATGCATACAGGTGTAACCGACCGAGAAAGACAAATTCGCGCAAATAACAACCGACAAAATCAACCAACGCTTTTTTAAAAAGTAGGTTGAACCTATTGCCGAAAAGCCCAAAACGATAAAGATTTGACTTATTATGTAAATCGGATTGCCCCAATCGCCCACGAGTCAAGTATGACACAAGGAAAAAAAAACGCAAGAGATTTGTTTGCGTTTTAGGATTTTTTTAATCGGGTGATTTCTTCTCGGAACTTGATTGCGCTCTCGAAATCCAATGCTTTTGCAGCCATTTGCATTTGCGCGGTGAGGGTTTCGATTGCTTCGGCGCGCTGCTTTTTGTTCAATTTTTCCGAACCCGTGACGTCTTTTGTGCTTACATATAGTGTATTACGAACGTCAGAATACACGGTCTTGGGTATTATGTGGTGTTTTTTGTTGTATTCGGATTGGATTTTACGACGTCGGTTGGTTTCGTCAATTGCGCCTCGCATACTTTCGGTCATTGTATTTGCGTACAAAATGACGCGGGCGTTTGCGTTTCGGGCGGCGCGTCCGATGGTTTGAATGAGACTTCGTTTCGAACGGAAGAGTCCTTCTTTGTCGGCGTCGAGAATGGCGACGAGTTCGACTTCGGGAATGTCGAGACCTTCGCGCAAAAGATTTATTCCGACGATGACGTCGAATTCGTCTTTGCGAAGTGCGGTGATGATATCGACGCGGTCGAGCGTGTCGATTTCGCTATGCAAATATCGGACGCGGATTTTTTCGGCGGTGAAGTAGGCAGTGAGGTCTTCGGCGCTCTTCTTTGTGAGGGTGGTGACAAGGACTTTGCCTCGCCCTTTTTCATTCAATACGCGAATTTCCTTCAACAAATCTGTCACTTGAACCGTTTTTTCTCGAACAATTACTTCGGGGTCTAACAACCCTGTTGGTCTTATAATCTGCTCTGTTGTTCGGGGCGTTCCCCCCCGAGCCCCCCCTGACTCGTATTCGGCGGGGGTGGCGGAAACGTAGACGGTTTGACCGATGCGAGTGTTGAACTCGGCGAAGTTTAGGGGACGATTGTCGTAGGCGGACGGGAGGCGGAAGCCGAAGTCGACGAGGGTGGCTTTGCGGGCGCGGTCGCCGTTGAACATTCCGCGGATTTGGGGGACGGTTATGTGGCTCTCGTCAATAAATGTTATGAAATCTTTTGGAAAATACGACATGAGCGTGTAAGGCGGTTCGCCGGCGGTGCGTCCGTCAAAGTAGCGCGAGTAGTTTTCAATTCCGTTGCAATATCCCATTTCAAGCATCATTTCGATATCGTAGTTTGTGCGTTGGCGAAGTCGATGCTCTTCGATTTGTTTGCCGTCGGTGCGGAACTTTTTAAGTTGCTCTTCCAAGTCTGTGCGGATATTTTGAACGGCGGATTTGAGTTTTTCGTTGTCAACGACGTAGTGGCTTGCGGGAAAGATTGCGGCGTGATTGAGTTGCGCGTTTGTGGTCAAAGTTTGGGCGTCAAGTTCGAAAATCTTTTCAACCGTGTCGCCGTTAAACATGACGCGGACGATTGTTTGCGTGGTGTGAGACGGAATAATGTCAACGACGTCGCCCCGCGCGCGGAATGTGCCGCGTTCAATGTCTTCGCCGGCGCGGGTGTATTGGATTCGGGCAAGCCGTTTTATGAGTTCTTGGCGAGCAATTTTGTCATTGGGACGCAAACTTATAGCAGCGGCATAGTATTCCGCGGGCGCGCCCAAGCCGTAAATGCACGAGACGGACGCGACGACAACAACGGCGCGATTGTCGTTAAGGGCGCAAGTGGCACTGTGGCGAAGTTTGTCAATCTCGTCGTTTATTGCCATGTCTTTTTCAATGTATGTGTCGGTTGACGGGAGATAGGCTTCGGGTTGGAAATAATCGTAGTAACTTACGAAGTACTCTACCCTGTTGTTTGGGAAGAAGGCGCGGAACTCGTTACAAAGTTGCGCCGCGAGTGTTTTGTTATGGGCAATCACAAGCGCGGGTCGATTCAATTTGGCAATCACATTTGCCATTGTAAAAGTTTTGCCCGAGCCGGTCACGCCCAAGAGAACTTGGTCTTGCGCACCGTCGTTTAAGTTTTTCACAATGTTGTCGATTGCTTGGGGCTGGTCGCCGGCGGGGGCATATTTTGAAACCAATTTGTATTCATTTTTTAAATCCACGCTTCACCCCAATATTTTACCGATAATAATACCAACGACGGACGCAATAGCGGTTAGCAATATCCGCCAAGCAATGTCACGAATGCGGCGCTTGACGGCTTCGTCGCGTTCGCGCTTAAATGCCTCGCCACGCGTTGTAAGGGTCACGACGTACATAATTTCACCTTCGCGGTTATTGGTCAAGGACGTGTCAATAAAGCCGTCAAGGACGATGTTTTTCATGTGCGTTTCAAGTTGCTTTGCGGTGATTTCAAAATGGGGCTTGCTTTTGGCAATTTCGTCCAAAATGTCGGCGGGTTTGATTAAAACTGTGCGCTTGCCACGGCATTTTGAAAACAAATATTCCATTACTTTGATTTCAATTCTGTTTAACATTTTATATTAACCCCGCAACCAAAGTTCCAAGGAACGCGCCAACAAACGCCGCAAGAGTACACACAACAATCATTATACACATTGTGCGACCGCTTAACCGTTGCGTTTCGCGATTTTTAAAACGCATATTTTCAATCGCGGTTCTGCCCTTTGGCATTACGGTCAAACAATAAACATTGTCGTCCGTGTATTTTATGTCAATCAATTCGTTGTCGCGCAAAAACGAAATCATGCGGTCGGATTCGGAAAGAGCCTTTGCCGATTTGTCGGGCGCAAGTTCCGTTTTTTCAATGATTTTATAACTGCCGTCTTGGCAATATTTCATAAGTTTCAAGAGCAGTTGTGTGGTTCGTTTATCAAGCATTTATTCACCTTTTTCGGGGGTATTTACATCATTTTCAAGGGTTTTTTCTGCCTTTTTTGTGGCAATTTTGTCTTTAAATGACGTCTTGTCCACGTCTTTTTCGGCAGGTGAAACGGGTTTTGATGTAATTGCTTTTGAGGTTGCGCCACCCAAAAACTTTGTTTTACGTCCCGTTTGGAAGAAATAGAATATTACGCCCAACAACAATCCAGAAGAAATAATTATGAGCATAATTCCCCAAATGGTTTGGGCGGATATCTTTTTAGCGGGCTCGGGTGTTGTTACAGAAATTGTTTTTGTGATGGTTGTGCCAATTCCCGATTTTGATTCAATGCGGAAAGTAATTGTGTAATCGCCGGATTCTTCCAAATCAAACCAATATTCACGGTCGGTTGCGGTGCCAGAAGTTAGCGTTTTTAAGTGCTCGACGTATTTTGCGTCGCTACCTGTGCCGTCAACGCGGTAAACGTATCCTGCGGCGTCAATGCGGTCTTTGCCGTCCGGGTTTGATGTTCCGTCGAAAAGTTTCCATTCGACGAACTTGGTGTTTTCGCTCTCGCGTGGTTCGCGGAAGATTTCGTTGTTCGGGTAAGGACTTGAACCGGGGCGCGAAACGGACACGGTCATGTTTTTTGCGACATACCAATCCGCGTATTCGGTTGTGCCGAATGTGCGTGCGGTCATTGTGCCTGTGTTGGCTTCAACTTGGAACCAATTTGTGTGGAAACGGAATTGGTCGCCTTTGTTATAGGTCCTTCCAAAAAGTTCGTCCTCGTGCGATTCGCGGAACTTGATTGTAGGAACGGCCGTGTCGCCGATGCGCACGGTGAATTTCTTTTCAGATGTCAAATTGCCGTAAGCGAGCGTGTAAGTAATCGTGTATTCGCCGTCGGGCGCGGTGCGCGTGTCATAAAGGCTTGAATTGTTCAAATATTCCGGTTTAACTTGGGTCGCGTAATCAAGATATACCCATTCGCTTTTTGAAGCGTCGGCGTCAACTTTTTTGCAAAAATAAACTTTCTTGTCCGCATCTGTTGGGATTGCTTTCAAGACATTGCCGTCTTTGTCGTATGGCGTATTGATTTTTGCGCCACCGGCAACAGTTGGCTTCAACGTAGAAGGCTTTTGTTCCGGTTTCGCTACTTTTACTTCCCCGCTTGGTTGGAAATAATAAAAGTCTTTCGCGCCTGTGGTGTCGTTTCCAATTCGGGCTATGTTTTTTTCTCTCTCGGAATCGCGCACCGCGTCAACTTTTTTGGAATCAAAGATTGTTGGATTTGTTAATCCCGAATGCGTCACGGTGATTTGATACGCTTCGGTCAAATTGAAGCCGTTCACACGCGCCAATCCATTCGCCCAAGTATCGTAAATATTCGGGAGGAAAATCGGTGCAAAATCGTAAAGGTCTTCTTTGTCGAGTGCGGTGAACTTTTTGAATTCAAGTCCAGCGTTCAATGTAGAATTTTCCACACGGATTTCGCTATTGTTTGGGCTTGTCGCAATTTCCGTCAAAAGGTTATACACGTCAACTTTTCCGGAACGTGCGTCCGCATTCGTGACATTTTCGCCGTCTTTGTCAATGCGTTTGTATGTGCCGCCGTTTGTCACAAGGTTTTTAAACGTGTATGCTTCGGCGTCGATTGCAAGGCTTAAATCCCCGCTATTTGAATCGACGACGTTGATTCTGTGGCTCACGGATTGTTTGTATTCTTGGGTGTCATCAATGTCAGGAATAACAGTTTTAAGTTCCGTCGCGTCAAACTCCATTTCATAAGTAAACGTAAATGAACCGGGCGACATTGGAATAAATTGATTTCCGATTTTTCCGAACACGTTCGCACCGTTGAACTCGCCAACAATTGTGTAAGTTCCCACCGATTTGCCGTTGTCGGTTGTGCGCGTGTCGTCTTTTGGAATAATGCCGTTTTTGCCGTCGGTTATGAATTCGATTCCATTGATTAAAGCGCGAACCTCGGGCAATTTACCGCTTTGACCAACGCGCAAAGTCGTCGTTCCAATGTTGTCATCGCCACTTACCGACGCCGCATTCAAACCGGGGACAATGATTGCTCTGCCCGTTACGTTGATTTGAGCGCGCATTACGGAAACATTGTTGCCGGCATTGAAAACCGTTACAACCAATTGATGCGCTCCGCGTGTGCGTGGTTTGAATGAAAGGTCGCTTAAAAGGTGTCCGATTTTGGCGTCTTCATCGTAAGTTCCGCCGATAATAAATGCGCTATGGAATCCACCACCGGAAAGCCCAGCCAAAGTTGCCGCCCCGCTTGGTGAAATCAATGAAATAATGATTGTGGTTTCAATGGATTTGCCGCCGTCTTCCGAGTCATTGTATTCAATTTTAATGTCTGGGATTTCGCAAGTTTTGTTAATCTCGCCCGCCGTAAAAGTTCCATCCGCCGTGATTGTTGCGCTTGCGCCCGATTTTGTCATGTCGAACAATTTAATGTTCGTTGTCAAAATCGCAATACCGTCGTGTTCATCTTCGGTGTAAGTTCCGCTAATTACTGTGTCAATATTCAAAACATTGTTGGGTGTGAAATCGGGTTTAACTTGGTTCGTCAAAGCCCAATAGTTTTTCGCGACGGCGATAACTTTCACCGGCAACATTCCCGTTGTTTCTTCGTCAAGCGCATCGAGCAAATCGCCCGCGCGTTTGTTACGTTCGACGTTCAATTCAAATGTCGCAACACCGTTTTTAATGTCGCTTGGAAGTAATTTAATTTTTTCCGAACCGTAAACCAAATAATAATCCACCGGCACGTTTGTTGTTGTTTCGTCATTTATGTTTGCAACACGGAAAGAAATTGTGTCATCGGCATAATAAGAAGCCGAGTTCAATTGAATGCTTGTGTCGTTGAAAGTTGGGTCAATTTGCATATCTGCGATTGATTCTTCAACGCTGAACACATATGTGCTTGTGGTTGATGGGCGTCCGGCGCCGGAAACACCGACAAACTTTTCGCGCGCAACATTATCGTCATCACATGAAACGGACAATGTATATGTATTTTTTGTTGAATCAGCCGCCCAACTTGCCAAATAACCCGAACCAAATGCACCGAAGTTAATTTCAAGCGGTTTGTTGTGTTCGTAATGGAATGTGTTTTCTTTGTCGTCCGTCGGCAAATCCGAATTGAAATAAATGTGTTCCGCATTGCTTCCCACGCCACGCGAAAGTGTAATTCGATATGTCAATTTGGCACCGCTCGAAAGATTTGATTTGCCCAACAAAGCCGGCAAAATCAATTTCTCGCCGTCCAAAACTTGGGTTTTGCCCGAGAAAGTTTCCGGCATATAAGCGCGCAAATCCGGCGCATTTGCAAAGTATTTGTCTTCGCCGTATTGTTCCAAAATGTCGCTTGTTTTTAAATCCTCACCTTTGATTTGGAAAAGGCTGCTTCCGCTTACGGGTCTTGCAATCGCCAAATCACTTGCATTTTTGATTGCGTCTTGTGTTGTCAATTCAACGTAATTGCCTTGTGCATTTTTATCATAATATTTAAAAGGCACAGTCCATTTCAATTCAGGAATTTCATTGTTGCGGTTGACAAACATCATTTGTTGCCAAACACCAACAAGATATTTCCCGCTTTCGTCTGTGTTTGGTTTGTCATTTGCATAACCCAATTCACCCGTTCCAAACAAAGTGGTTGTGTAATAATTGAAAACATATTTACCGGGACCTTTTGCCGTGAATTTGTAATTGTCGTTTTCGTCAATGTGTTTTGGGGATTCGGGGTTGCCTTCGTCATCACCAAAATATCTTGCACTTCCGTCTGCTTTGTACATTGGCCCTTGTAAATAGAAATGTTCGACTTCTATATATGTATAATTTGTCGCGCTTGTTTCATTTGAAAAACGCACAGGCGTACCAAATCCAACGCGAGAGCGAAGTTCTTCCGTGGTCAAACCCAAATCCGTCAATGAAGCGGTTTTCATGGTTGGCAATGGAATGTCAAACTCGCGATTATATGTCATTTCATTTCCCGTCAAAGAAACAGAAAAATTGGATTGCATTGATTGGAAAATGACTTGTTTAGGGTCAAAAGTTTCCGCCGAAATCTTTGCCGTGTCCATTGTTGCTTTAATCTTTGGGTGGTTCAAAGTATATTGTGCGTAATATGCGCCCGCGCTTGTCGCCGTCAAGGTACGCGCGACAATGCTTCCTTCGCCAAAAATCCAACCGCCGGCATTTTGTGTTCCTTTAACCGTTGCCCCGGGGTAAGATATTTCCATATTTGACCAAATCAATTTTTTAAACTCTTCCGTGTCTTTGGTTGTTGTGTAAAAAGCACTACGCTTCCCTTCTGTCCAACTGTCCACAACTTGTTTACGCAAACCTTCAACATCTTCCGTTTCGTCATCAAACAAATCATTGCCCGCTTGGTCAACAAACTTGTTTGGCAAAGGCAATAAAACACTTGCCCCCGCGTTGATTACATTCGGAATCCAACTTGTAAGTTGTTTCCCGTTTTCGTCTTTGTCATATTTGTTTTGGGCACTTGTAGGTGCGGCAAATGAATAGGTGTCTTGGAAAACCGTGAAAGGATAAGAATAAACCGATGCATCTTCGGCTTTAACATTCGCCGCAAACGTGGTGTTATTTGTTGCTTTCACATAAAATCGCCATTCGAAACTTCCCGATTGAGCATATTTATTACTCCATTGTCCCGCGCCCGAACCCGTAATTGTTGCGTCGCTTATTTTAACCGCGCGCGGTGTAGTAATTCGCCACAATACCGCCACGCCTTCGTCACTTGTTCCTTCTTCGTATTTTGGTTTTGCCAAAGTTGTTCCAACGCGCACAGATTCACGCGGAAGACCGGAAATGCGTCCGTTTGCGAACTCGCCCGTGAAAGGTTGCGTAGTTTGGTCAAGCGCACTGTTTGTAAATGCATCACTTAAATATCTTGCAATCGGCGCAAATGCCCCGCCCACAAATCCCGAAATTGCGAAAATCGCCGCAACCAAAAATGCGCCAATCGCACGGGTTGCCTTCTTCTTTCCTATGTTTTTAACCATAGTTAGAATTGTATAATTTTTTTCTTTCAATGTCAACACCCAATATTTTTTGCATATGTAACAAAATTATGCCAAACCCATATGATGAAATAAGCGCGCTTCCTACCAAGGACAAAAAGTACATACAAAAACCAAAAAAGGGGGATTTTAAAAATGTTTAACGATTTATTGGGAAAACTCACGGGTTGTTCCTGTGTAAGCAAGAATACAAGTTGCGACGTGTTGTGGATTATTGTTTTATTGTTGATTGTATTCAAAGGGGGCGCGTTCGGCTTGGATATTTGCACTCTTGTTATTTTGTTTATCGTTTTCGGCAAGGATTTGCTTGGCGGAATACACAAACACAAATGCTGCTAAGCGGGTGCGACCCGCGGCGGGTTGCTTCGCCAACCAAAACGAACAAAGTTTAAATGGCGATTGGACTTTTATCAGCAAAGCGCAAGTGTAACTCACTTGCGCTTTTTGCGTATTATTTCAAGTCTCTCTATCACTTCTTCCGGAGTTTTTGCCACAATAAACAAATCTTCGGGCGCAATTTTATACGGCGCGCCACCTTTTCCAATCTTTGTAAAGCCTTCTTTGTTTATGAAATTGAAAAACTCTAACTGCTTGTCAAAAAAGCCGTTATAGTTCAACAAAATGATTTCAATATCATATTCCCCCGCGCGCTTGCCCTCAACCGCCGACCAAAACTCGTAAATTGTTCCAATCCCGCCGGGACAAATTACAACCGCGTGCGTCATCAAAAGCATTTGATGCGTTCTTTCCACAACCAATTCGGTGCGAACAATCTTGTCGGTTTTCATGTTTTCCAAATCGCCTTCATAAGCGTGTGGCATAATCAAAGTATTTGCTTTGTTTTTTGCAATGAACTCCTTGTGCACATGACTTAAAACACCGAAAGCGTTCCCGCCCCAAACCATTTCAAAATTATTTTTCACAAGCAATTCACCCAAACGCCCCGCAAACTCGACCCAGCGAGGATTAACTGCGGGGTTTGTCCCGCCACACACACAAACTTTCATTCGTTTTTCCATACTAATCACCCGCAAATCCGATTCGCAAAATCAATAAATTGTTCTGGCTTTTTAAATTTGGAAATATTTTTTTTCTCTTTATTGAACTCCGGAATAGTAATACTTCCCTTTGTCACTGCTTCTAATAACTTCTCAAACCCTTCTTTCACACTTTGAATCTTCAACGGGTCTGCGCACAAATCTTCCAAACCTCTTACAATTCTTTCACCAAACAATAAAACACTTGCAACCCTGCGCAAGTTATTCGCAATCACATTCATTTGGCTCTCTTCAATAGGTGTCTTCTTTTTATACTCATCAAACAAAATCTTTTGCAAATCATACCAAGCCGGACGAAACCCAATCATGCTGCTTTCCCCAAAGTCCTTACTCCCAAAAAGTGCTTTGAAATGTTCTGTCGCCGCTTTGGCGTTTTCGTCGGCGTCTTCTTGGCGTTTGATTAAATCCACTTCTTCGTCGTCGGTTTCATCGTCGCCGGCAACGTGATAAACATTGGCTACTTGTGCCATGTTAAAAATGTAAAAATCATTATATTCCGCCAAAACCTCTTCCGCGTGTTTGTACTCACTACGCGTGAATTGGTGGTATTCCGCCACAAAAGGAATCTTTGTCATACTTTATGATTACACAATCAAAAAAAAAAGTCAATTACATTTTTGTTTTCCAATACCAAATGCCCACGCCAACAAGTCCGGCAATAACAAGCAATGTAAATCCAAGCATGAAAATCTTTTTGCCCTTGCCGCTTTTTCTCTCTTCCCCAACACCGCGCTTTTCTTTTTCGCCTTGAATAACCACTGCTCCGTTTTCAATTTTAATCTTCGATACATCGGGCTCATTCAACAACAAGAAATCATTATGACGAACGCCCATTTCCATAAGTCTTAAATGCGCATCGGCCGCATCCGCCATAGCCCGCAACTTTTCGGCACGCATTTTCGGCGTGTCATCGGTTGAAATGACTTGCAACATTGCGTCATGCAAAGGGTAAGTCTTGTAAATCACTCGGTTTTCAACGGGCGCGGCTTGCATAACCACGGTTGTGTTCACAACTTTTTCTGCAACCGCGGGCGCGATATCTTTTGCTTTAATTGCCGTCGCGGATTCCGCGGCAAAGATTTCTTCCGGTTTGTGTGGAGCCCTTACGTCTTTTGCCCTTGGTGTGCGACCACGTTTTCCCAACTCAACCGCCACCATATCTTTTTCAATTACTTCTGCCATTCTTGTATTGTATCATAAAAAGATTAAGTTGTCAATAATTTGTTTCCGTACTTGTGCCGTAAATAGAGTTTCCTTAACATATCGACGGGAATAATCAGAAGTGCAAGTATTGTCACAAATGCAAAATGTCTTAAATCAAGTGGCACAGTTCGGAATATTTCCCCGCCAAAGAAAATAAGAGCAATTTGGGCAACCGTTACGAAACCCATTATGTAAATGAAAGGTTTGTTCAATGAAAGATATTTTATTGGGTTTAAATCATGGGTTCGAGAATTGAAAGCATTGAAAATATTTATAAACATAAAGAAAGCAAAGAAAGCGGTCATGGCGTAAATTGTTCCGTGAATTGCAATTTCGCTTTGAATAAGCGGGCTTGTAAGGAACCAAATGGAAAGAGCCGAGATAAAAATGCTACTGTAAATTATTTGTCCCCACATATATTTGTTAATTATCGGCTCTGTGCGTTTTTTCGGCGCTTCCGTCATGTAACTTTGTTGCGGTCGCTCGCCCCCGTAGGCAAGTCCGGCAAGCGTATCCATAACAATATTTATCCAAAGCATTTGCAAAACCGTGATTGGGACGCCGATTCCCATGAACGGGGCGAAGATTGAAATAAACATTGCAACAAAATTGATTGTAAGTTTAAAGATAAGAAACTTTCGAATTGATTTGAAAATAGTTCTTCCATAACTTGTGGCGCGGGCAATAGATTGAATATTGTCGTCAATTATAACAACATCACCCGCCTCTTTGGCAACTTCGGTTCCGGAACCCATTGCAAAGCCCACGTCGGCGGCTTTTAATGCCGGCGAATCATTCACACCGTCGCCCGTCATTCCAACCACAAGCCCAAGACCTTGGGCAATTCGCACAAGTCGGCTCTTGTCCGTTGGAAGCGCACGGGCGACAACGCGAAGATTTGGTAAGATTTTGGCAACTTCCCCGTCGCTCATGGCGGAAAGTTCTTCCGAAGTGAGGACGCCCGAAAATCCCCCGTCACCGATAATTCCGACGTCGCGGGCGACGGCGACGGCGGTTTCGCGGGCGTCGCCGGTTATCATGACAACTTGCACGCCGGCGGATTGCAATTTGGAAACGGCGGTTGTGGCTTCGGGTCGAGTGTTGTCACGGATTGCGATAAGTCCGACAAAAGTCCCGCTTATCGCGCAAGCAATTACGCGAAAGGCTTTCTCGGTCAACTCTTTTACTTGGCTCATTACTTTTTTTGTGTCTGCGTTTGGCGTCATTTTCAAAATTACTTCCGGAGCGCCTTTTAACAATACTCGCCCGTCTTCCAAAGTTGTTGACATAAACTTTGTGGCACTGCTAAATGGCACTTGGGAAACCACTTTTTCGGATTTGCATGGCATTGTTTGCGCGTATTCCAAAAGGATTCTATCGGTAAAATTTCCGCCAATTGCATGACCGTCGGACATTTGCGACATTGTGTTATATTTCAAAACTGTGGCAAGAGCAATCATATCTTTCGTAAAAACTTTTGTCACGGTCAATTTGCCTGCGGTCAAAGTTCCTGTTTTATCCGTGAACAAAATATTCATGCTTCCCGCAGTTTCAATTCCGTTCAATTTCCTTACCAAAACATTATCGCGCATCATATTTTTTACATTTCGAGACAAAACAACAGAAATCATAAGCGGCAATCCTTCCGGCACAGCCATAACAATTACAGAAACTACCAAAGTTGCAACATTTATAAGGTGGTGAAAATTGAATTGTTCTCCGTCGATAACGGTAACATGAAAAATATAAGAAATTGCCACAAGAGTTGCGCCTATGTAACCAATCACGGAAATCATTTTGGCTAATTTTTCAAGTTTAACTTTAAGTGGGGATTTCGGTTGTGTGGTTTTTAATTCTTGCGCCATTTTCCCATAAAAAGTGTTGTCGCCAACCCCCGTGATTTGGATTGTTGCATTTCCATTTGTAACAACTGTTCCGCCGTAAACTACCGCTTTGTCGGATTTTATTGCGGGTTCAGATTCACCGTTTAAAACTGATTGGTCTACTTCAATTTGCCCCGAGATTACAATTCCGTCTGCGGCAATTTTGTCGCCCGTGGAAAGCAAAACTATGTCACCCACAACTATATCTTGAATTGGGATTTCACACGCCGCCCCGTTTCGAATTGCACGAACCATTATATTTTGGGTTGCCGATTGCAATTTTTCAAATGCGGCGCTGCTTGCTCTCTCGGAAATAGTTGAAACAATTACCGCAATCAAAATTGCCAAAGCGATTCCGAATGTTTCCAAGATTCCATCGCCCGTTGTTATAAAAACACAATTGATTCCAAGCGCGATAAGCAAAATCTTTAACATTGGATCGGAAAAGTTTGCAAAGAAACTGTGGGCAAGGCTTTGTTTTTTTTGGGGCGTAATTACATTACGTCCAAACTTTTTTCTGTTTTCTATTACTTGAACATGATTTAATCCTTGCACTTCTATAAATATGATGTTAGAATTAACCATATGATTTTGGAACTGCTTGGAAAAATCAAAGATGCGGAAGAAGAAGCCGCAGATATTATCCACACCGCACAAAAGAAAGCAAAAGAAATTGAAGACGAGACAACAGACGAGATTGGAAAACTTGATTTTGATACACAAAACAAAGCGGCAAAATTAAATCTTCATGAAGAAACATTGCCGGAAACAACACCCAAAACAATTGAAATCAAAGTTGACAAAAAACACCGTGAAGAAGCAAAGAAACTTATTCTTGCCGAATTTCACAAGAGGTGGGCAAAATGAAAATTGAATTGGCGCGGGCAAACTTTGTTGGGGCGAAAGAAAATCTTTCGGAAGTTATTGAAATACTTAAAAGCACGGGTAGTTTTCAATTAACACAATATGCAAAAGCGGACGGGCATGATGAAATGATTGATGTGGAAAAATTGGATAATTATACTTCACTTTTAAGGCGGATTGAACACGCGTGCAAAATCGGAAATGTGGATTCAAAAAAGACATCGGTTGAATATGAAGATTTGAAAAAGTTTGCGGATAACGAGCGCGCTTCAATGACAATTATAAAAGATTTGGAGCAAAAAGAAAAAGAACTTGCGCATATTGACGGCGAGATTCAAAAAAATAAAAATGCAATAAGAGAATTGAAAAATTATTTTGAATTGCCTGTTGCGTTTTCAAAATTAAAAGGTTCAAAATACACAACAACAATATGTGGAATTATGCCAAATAAAAAGTTTGAACAATTTAAACGGGATTTTGATTTTGCAAAACTTGATGCGCAAAATTACAAAAGCGGCAAATACAACCAAGTTGTTGTCTTGACCGCCCATATTGATGATACGGAAATTGCCGAAGTAATTCACACTTATGATTTTGTGCCTTGCAGATTTTCATATGACAATTTGGCAAAAGCGCAAACACAAATATTAACGGAAGAAAACATTGCTTATGAAACAAAGCGCAAAGAAATTGTTTCGCATATGCCCTTGTCGCCTTTTGATGCGGGGATTATTAAATCTTTTCATGATTATGTTCAAAATGAAATTGATACACTTAATTTGGTCAAGTCTGCCCTTCAAACACAAAAATATTATGTTTTAACGGGTTGGATTATAGCGCGAGACCAAGAAAAAATTAAAAAAGTTTTAAAGCAAGCAAAACTTGATGTGGTTGCCAATTTTGAAAAGCCCGATAAAAATGACGAAGAGGTTCCCGTTTTATTGAAAAGCAATCCAATAGTTACACCTTTTCACAACATTACAAATATGTACGGCGTTCCCGGAAAGCGTGACATTGACCCAAATCCTTGGGTTGCGATTTTTTATTTCATTTTCTTTGGAATGATGATTGGCGATATTGGATACGCGGTTGTTTTGGCTGCGGCGGTAAGTGCTTTTATTTATTTTAAAAAGCCAAGTGCGGGAACGAAAAACTTTTTAATGTTGTTTGGGATTTGTTCTGTTTCTGCGATTGTGTGGGGATTTATTTTTGGGTCTGTGTTTGGATTTACAATTGGAACACAAGTTGTTGACCCATTGAAAGGTGCAATTTATGTGTTATTGTTGGCACTTGGATTTGGGTTAATTCAAATGAGCGTGGGTGTGACATTGAATCTTTATGTTCAAATTAAAAACAAACATTTCATTCGGGCAATTTTAAAATGCGTCCCCCGAGTAATCTTATTTGTTGGCTTGATTTTGTTTTTGCCGAAGTTGGCTTTGAATGTTTTCAATCTTCCGGCGGTTGAATTATTTAATTCAATAAATAAAATCGGAATGTATATTACAATTGCGGGCGCGGTTTCAACTGCGATTACTAACCCTTATTCACTTATAAATTATTTCAACGATGTAATAAGTTACGTTCGATTGTTTGCATTGGCTCTTGTTGGAACGGTTATTGCAACAATTGGGAACACAATGGGGGCAATGTTATTTAATGTGGGCGTTGCGGGATATATTTTTGGGGTTTTGATTGCGGTGGCTTTCCATGTTTTCAATTTGGGATTGGGGCTTTTAAGCGCTTATATCCATGGAGCAAGATTGCAATTCATAGAGTTCTTTTCAAAGTTTTACGAGGGGAACGGTTTTGAATTCCGGCCTTTGGGCACGGATTTAAAATATACACAAACAAAAGGAGGAATTGTGTAATGGGATTGGGTGATGTTTTAGCAATGGGGGGCGCGGGATTGGCGGTATTGTTGTGCGGAATCGGCGCAAGTATCGGTATGTCGATGGTTCAGCGCGCTTGTGCGGGGCTTATGTCGGAGCAACCGGAAAAGTACACGCAAACGCTTGTGTTTCAATTGATACCGACTACGGCGGCGCTTTATGGATTTGTGGTTGCGTTTTTAATAATGCAAAACATGGACATGGGGGCAACGCACGCGTACGAGACATTTGACGGCGCAATGGTTTTGGCGGCTTGTATGCCGATTGCACTTGTCGGCATGATTTCAAGTATAGCCCAAGCGCGAGTTTGCGCTGCGGCGGTTATGATGATTGGTAAAAAGCCGGAACTTTACGGACGCGCAATTACAATGGCAATTTTCATTGAGTTCTTTGCTCTGCTTGGGTTGATGGTTTCAATTTTGGCGGTGTTGGCGGTACCGGTGGTGGCTTGATTATGCAAGATTACATTATCGACAGAATAATTGAAGACGCGAAAGTTGAAGCGCGTAGAATTGTTACGGACGCAAAGAAATTGGCGACGGACAATTTGGCGTATGCAAAAAAGCGGAATGAGGAAATCTTGGCGAATGCAAAAAAAAGTGCGAAGTTGCACGCGGAACGCGACAAGGAAATTGCAAAAGGCACGCAAGAAATACATGAAAAGTTGATAACTTTGGGCGAGAAAACAAAGATTGTTGACGAAGTTTTTGAAGAGGCTTTCAAGGAAATAAAGTTCAAATGGCGTGTGGAAACAAAGCCGAAATACGAAGAGAGATTGACGCGAGAGGTTTTAATGAAAGCATTGCGTGATGAAATTGAAGCCGATGTTGTGAGGGTTTTGTTCAAATGAGCAACAACACCGATAGCATTTATACGGCAAGTGCGATTCATGCGTATCGCGCTTTGTATATGTTGAACCCCGCGCGAATTGGGGCGATGTTGTCGGCGAGAAATTTTTCGGCAAGTGTAAAGATTTTGGCGGATTGCGGATATGTTGATTTGAACGGAACGGTGGATAAAATTGTAGAACACGAAAGAACAAGAACATATGAAATGTTTTTGAAACTTTGCACAGATGACGCGTTGAAGACTTGTGTTTCCGATATGTGGAACTTTAAAAATGTGAAAGTTCCGTCGAATAATACGCTTGAAAATGCCGAAAAAACACTTGAAATCACGTTAAGAAACCATGCAAAAGGGGTCAAAAACGCGCAAATAAGGGCTTATTTTGACGCATATTTGGACGCTTGGGCACATGGACAAAAAGCAAGTGACCGCGTTATGTGGAACATTGCGCATGAATTAAGCATGGATTTGGGCGGAATGGGGGCATTGTTTTTTTGGTATGTGCAAAAGAATAGCGAATTCATGGCGGTGCGAATTATTTTGGGCGGGAAGGTTTTGGGGCTTGAACGCGAAAAGATTGTCGCGAACTTGGGGGTATTGTATGAACGCTTTAAGTAAAATGGCGGCGGTTGGACATCGCGATTTTGTGCAAATCTTTGGGACGTGCGGCTTTGACATTTTTTATACCGATACCGAAAGCCCCGCCGATATTGCAAAGAGGCTTGGGGATTATACTTTGGTGGTGACGACGGAAGATATTTTCATTCCGGCAAACCCGTACCCTATTGTTTTGAATCTTGACACAAGGAGGATTTTTGAATGAACGGCAGTATTATTAAAGTTTCTGGCCCGTTGGTGGTTGCAACAAAAATGCGCAACACGCGAATGTTTGACATGGTTTATGTCGGCGCGAACAAATTAGTGGGCGAAATTATCGAACTTCGGGGCGATAATGCAAGCATTCAAGTCTATGAAGATACGGCGGGATTAAAAATCGGTGATAGCGTTGTTAGCAGCGGAATGGCTTTGTCAATTGAATTGGCGCCGGGGATTTTGAGTGGGATTTACGACGGAATTGGGCGACCGATTAAGGACATTTACGAAAAAGTGGGCGCAAGAATATCGCGCGGGGTGACGATTGACACTATTGACAGAACAAAGAAGTGGGAGTTTGTCGCTTCGGTCAAACACGGCGATATGGTCAATGCGGGCGATATCATTGGGGTTGTTCGCGAAAACGAAGTTATCGAGCACAGAATCATGATTCCTTTTGGCGTGCGTGGAACTATTGCGCAAATTAAAAACGGATTGTTCACCGTTACCGAAACAATTGCGCGCGTGACCGACCCGCATGACAAAACGATTGACATAACAATGTTGCAAAAATGGGCCGTGCGTGTTCCCCGCCCTTTCAAAGAAAAAATCAAACCGCACGAACCGCTTGTGACGGGGCAACGCGTTATTGATACACTTTTCCCCGTGGCGAAAGGCGGCGTTGCGGCAATTCCGGGACCTTTTGGAAGCGGGAAGACCGTGGTGCAACATCAAATTGCGAAATGGGCGGATGCGGATATTGTGGTTTATATTGGTTGTGGCGAGCGCGGAAATGAAATATGCGATGTGTTGAACGAGTTCCCGCTTCTTATTGACAAGCGCACAAACCAACCGCTTATCAAACGCACAATAATTATTGCAAACACGTCAGATATGCCCGTTGCCGCGCGCGAAGCGAGCATTTATACCGGCATTACAATTGCCGAATATTTTCGCGACATGGGTTACAATGTGGCGATTATGGCGGACAGTACAAGCCGTTGGGCGGAAGCCTTGCGCGAGATGAGTGGGCGCATGGAAGAATTGCCCGGCGAGGAAGGCTACCCGGCATATTTGGCGAGCCGTATTGCGGGGTTTTATGAGCGCGCAGGTGTCGTGAAAGTTTTAGGTTCGGGCAAAACAGGGTCGGTGACGGCTATTGGTGCGGTTTCGCCACCGGGCGGCGATTTGAGTGAGCCCGTCGCGCAATGCACAATGCGAATTGTGAAAACCTTTTGGGCTCTTTCATATGCTTTGGCGCACAGGCGACACTTCCCCGCGATTGATTGGTTGCAAAGTTATTCGCTTTACCCCGACCAAATGGCAATTTGGTACGCAAACCATGTAAGTCCGCAGTTTTTGGCTTTGCGCAAAAAAGCAATCAAGATTTTGCAACAAGATGCCGAGTTACAAGAAATTGTGCGATTGGTTGGCGTGGAATCGCTTAACGAACAAGAGCGTGCGATTTTGGCGATTGCGAAGAAATTAAAAGACGAGTTTTTGTTTCAAAACGCATTTGACCCGGAAGATACTTTTACAAGTTACAAGCGGCAATTTGAAATGCTTGAAACGGCGTTGGAGGGTGCGAAATGAAATTTTATACAGACATTCAAAGCGCGATTGGACCGTTGGTGGTTGTGCACGGCGTTGCGGACGTGGGTTATGACGCTTTTGTTACGGTTGACGACGGAATTAAAAAACGCCAAGGCAGAGTTTTGGAAATACATGACGACATTGCCGTGGTGCAATTATTCACAAGCAGCCAAGGTTTAGAAATTGCCAAAAGCACGGCGACGTTCGCTGCGCACGGTTTGACGGTTGCGGTAAGTCCGGATATGTTAGGACGCGTGTTTGACGGCTTGGGGCGCCCCATAGACGGCGGTGAGAGACCTTTGGGGGCAAAATACAGGGACATTAACGGAACGCCAATTAACCCCGTTGCAAGGGCTTATCCGAGTTTGTTTATACAAACAGGTATTTCGGCGATTGACGGATTGAATACTTTGGTTCGCGGGCAAAAGTTGCCAATATTTTCCGTGTCTGGGTTACCACATGCGGAATTGGCGGCACAAATTGCACGACAAGCGACGGTAAAGACGGACGAGAAATTCGCCGTAGTGTTCGCCGGCATCGGGATTTCGCATGACGAGGCGGACTTTTTCAAAACCGCATTTGCGCGCGAAGGTGCATTAAGTCGGTCTGTTATGTTTTTGAATCTTGCGTCCGACCCCGCCATTGAACGTGTTGCGACGCCGAGAATGGCTCTCACTACTGCGGAATATTTGGCGTTTGAATTGGATTATCATGTGCTTGTAATAATGACGGATATGACGAATTATGCGGAAGCCTTGCGCGAGATTTCCGCGGCGCGAAAAGAAGTTCCCGGACGGCGCGGATATCCGTGCTATATGTACACGGATTTTGCGTCGATTTACGAGCGCGCGGGTTGCATTAAAGATAAGGCGGGTTCGATTACGCAAATCCCAATTTTGACAATGCCCGAAGACGACAAAACGCACCCTATTCCCGACCTTACCGGTTACATTACCGAGGGGCAAATTATTTTGTCGCGTGATTTGTACGGAAAAGGATTGACGCCACCGATTGAAGTATCGTCTTCTTTGTCCCGATTGAAAGATAAAGGCATAGGCGCGGGCAAAACCCGAGCCGACCATAGCGGGGTTATGAACCAACTTTTTGCGGCGTATGCAAAGGGCAAGGACGCAAAGGAATTGGCGCAAATCTTGGGCGAGGAGGCTTTGGACGAATTGGATAGAACATATATGAACTTTGCCAATAGGTTTGAGAGCCAATACATAAATCAAGGATTCAAGACCGACCGGACTATTGAAGAAACATTGGACATTGGGTGGCAACTTTTGCGGATTTTGCCAAAGAGCGAGTTGATAAGAATAAAGGAAAATTTCATAAATGAGCACTACTAATTCAGTGAACACGACAAGGCTTGAACGCAATAATCAAATCACGCGAATGCGGGTGGCGCAACGCGGTTGGAAATTGCTTAAAGACAAATCGGACGAAATGACGAAGAACTTGGTGGATTTGCGCGTTCAAAGGGATACTTTGCGTTCAAGTTTCGACGACGCAATTGCGCATTTGTTTCGTTTGTTTTTTGAAGCGCGCATTTATATGACAAGCACCGAAATTATTAACGCCATTGCGGCGGTTCGGCGCGATTATGAACTTTCGCGCGGGCAACGCAATGTTTTTGGGCTTGTTGTGCCAGAATTGGAAATTGTGGGTACTCAAACGGAAGAAGCGGATTGGCATTTCAACACAACACACCAAAGTTTTGATTCTTCTGCGCGCATTTTGCAAGGGCTTATGCCCCGCATTGTCAAATTGGCAAGCATTGAAAAGACTATTGTAATGTTGGAAACGGAAATTAAAAAAATCCGACGTCGCATTAACGCGATAGAATACGCGGTCATTCCGAAAATCAAAACAAATATTGCGTATATCAATTTGAAATTGTCCGAAAACGAACGCGGCAATTTGGTTCGATTGATGAAAGTTAAAGAGATGAAGAAGTGATTATTCAAACACTTTGCGCAATTCGTCGCTTGTTTCCACGCGGATTAGTGTTCGATTCATTGGACCCGAGATAAAGAAGCATTGACCGCGGGCGATTGTGGTGATTTGTTGTTGTTCGACTTTGTTAATTTCGCCAGAGTTTTTGTAAAGCGTGACCAAATCCGTCATGTCATTCGGGGCAAGGGCGAAAATCATACTGTATTGGCTTGCGTTAATAATTGCGGCGGATTTTTTGGCAATGGCGGGTGAACCAACGAAGTCTTTGACGTTTTGCGTAATAATTATTTGCATTCCGTCATATTTTCGAATACGTTTCGCCATGTTGAACATGAAATCCAATGCTATGGGGCGTTGTTCGTTTATGAAAACGTGGGCTTCGTCGACGACAATAATGATTTTTCTTTTCACGCCGTGTTTCGTGTTGTAGTCACGATTTTTAATAATTTCACCGTCAAGATATTTGAAAACCAAAAGCATTTGAGCGTCGGCAACAATTGTGTTTTTATTTGCAAGCAATGTCATAAAGTTAAATGTAACAAAGTTTTCATTTGTGCGAATTGAAGCAGGACCATTCCAAAGACCCGAAAACCGCCCGCCGTCGGCAAACTTTTCAAGATAAGTAACCAAAATTCTGTAATTGATTCGGCTGAAATCGTCGACCGCGTTTTGGTGGTAACGCTTTGCCAATTCATATAACTCTTGGAATATTGGAAATTGTTCGGGCGTTAATTTTCCAAAATCGGTCATGCGGTCAATGCCTTTGCTTCGGTAAAGCGCGGCAACAAGTCCGTTTAAACTTTCCAAAGCGTCCGACCGAATGCCTTCCATAACGACGCGGAAGAAACTTTCCAAAAATCGCAAATGAGATTCGAACGTGTCGTCGAATTCATTGCCACTGTCGTCGTCGTCCAACATCGCGGGATAAATGTGGAATGGATTGAAACGACCTTTGCCGGCGTTGCCGACGTCGATGCTATTGCCGTGAAGATTTTGTGTCAACACGCCATATTCGCGTTCGGGGTCGAGAATGAAAATCTTCGTGTTGTCGGCGGCAAGGTGCGCCAAAATGCTTTTCGTCGCAAAGGATTTACCCGAACCGGATTTACCAATGATAATCATGTTGCTATTGACTCGGGTGTTATTGCGTTTGAAAAAATCAATAAACACGGGATAGGTGTTCGACCCGATGCAAATGCCCTGCTCGTCTTGTAACATATCGCTTATGAATGGGAAACTTGCCGCGACGGTTGTTGTCGGAATACCGCGCGTGTATTGGTCAAGGACTTCAAGGCGCGAAATCGCGGCGCTTCGATACACATCGGTTTGGCGTCCAAAACATTCGTTGTACACAAAGCCTTCTTCTTTCATTTTGGCTTTGACTTCTTTGGTGTATTCTTTTTCGGCAATCAAATGAATATTGCAATCATAAACCGATTCATTACCGCGTTTGATTTGGTATAACAAGTCCGTAATGGTTTCAAGTTGTGTGTTGCGGTCAATTTGATAAGAACTCTTGCGACTGTTTTCCATTTGCGTGCGCATTTCAATAATGGCTTTGTCGATAAGTTTTTCCGCTTCGGCACTGTCAACCAAACGGAAGTTCAACGTCGTTCGGCAACCGGGCATATTAAAAAGCATATAGCCCCAAGAATTGATAACTTCCAAAGGATAATTCGTAACCGTGAGTCCGTTGTATTTCGCGTCGCCGATTGAAATGTGGCTTGTGCTGAACTCGATTTTCGGTGGCGTAATCCAATCGACAATTTTTTCGTCGGTAATATTTCCAATGTCGCGTTCGTTAAAGTTTTTATCATAACAATTTTTCAAAAAGATTGCCAACTCCTTGCCCGTAAGGCGTTTGTTTTCAAGCCTTAACCCGCCCGAGCCCAAAGTGCCGGAAATGCCCGAGATTGTGTTTTCAAGCGAGCCTTTGTCCGAATCATAGACGATAAAGTAGAAATGATTTTTGAAAATCTTCATGTCTTCGTTCATTTGTTCAAGCATCAAACCCCGTTCCGCAAAAATATTCAACCGCGCGTCCAATTCATCTTCCGTCAATGCGCCCGTTTCCACGTTTTTGCCCAACTGCTCGCATTTGCTTAATTCGTTTTGAATGTATTGGTCCAAAACCATTGCGCGTTCCAAATTGATTATTTGCGCGGATTGCTTGCTTGTCATTCGACGAAACGCATTCGCGACCGTTGCAACCAACATATCTTGCCGCCCCATATCCAAAAGCCCAAACTCCAAAGGTTGCACTTCCAAAACCGCCCCGTAATAAGTTCCAAAGAAAATATACTTCTCTTCCAACTTTTCATAAGGTACAATCAAGTTAATCGGTTGCACGCCGAACTTTATGTTCTTGCCGTATTTTTTTCTGTACGCCAAAAACTTGAACCAAAGCCACATTTTGTCATACATTCTATCGCTATCACGGTTTCGAATAATACCAATAAGCCCGATTATGCCAACCAAAAACGCCAACATATAACCAATTGCGCCCGCGCCCGAAAACGCAATCGCCGCCGCTAAACCGCCACACGCGCCAAGCCAGAACAAATCGTTCGCGGTAATGCCTTTGATAAACTCGGTTTTAACACGCGTCTTGCGCGGAATAAATCGCGTCGTGGGCATTCTACTTTCGGACATTTATTAACTTCCCTTGAAACTTGGCGCCTTGGCGTTTTCCAATTTTCCTTGTGTTTCTTGCAAGATATTTTTAAGCATACTGACAATTGGCAAGATTTTGTTCTTCTCGTTATTGACGTCGCAAAGACCTTTCGTATCACCGGAAAGTTTTTCAAATTGCGACAAGTATCGACCGTATGTAAGGCTGAATGCTTCTTGTTGTTTCGGATCCCATGCGCTTGTAACTTCGCGAATATGTTCAAGTTGTTTTTCAAGGAAGTCTGCATCGTCGTCGGTGAGTTGTTCGGGTTGCTTCTTCGAAATCTTTTCAAATGCTTCCATATCAAGTTTCGGCATTTTAGAAGCATCAATTCCTTCAATTTTCATATTGCTCAACGCCTTAAACGCATTTCTTGCCGTATTCATATTTTGACGGATAGAGTACGAGAGGCTTGTTTCTTGACTGTCCAATTGGTTTGCTTGCGCTTGACCCGCTTGGGCAAGTATTTGGTTAAATTGTCCGTACATTGCAAACGCAACGGCATTGTCGGCGGTAAGCGGCGTTGAACCAATTTGCATTCCGTCCACATCGCCCATTGAAGCCATCATATTTACCATGTGTCCAATATCGCCACGCCCTTGAATTGTTTGGAATCGGTGAATGAAATTTTCATCGCTTTTGAATATGTTTTTCGCTTTATCAATATTTCCGTTTTGAATTGCGCGCAACCCTTCCGTAATTGACGCAATATCTTTCTTTTGCCACAATTCAATAAAGTCCTTGTTTGCCGTCAACGCGTCACGTCCTTGCGGCGACATAGAAGAAATCATATACTCGAATCCCTTCTTAATTTCGTCACTCATGGCGTTCAAATATGCACCTTCATAAACTTCGTTACGCTTGATGCCTTTGTCGTAATCGGCAACCGCAGAAACATTGATACCGGAATAGGTAGCCTTTGCCACGCTGTCCAATTTCGTTTTAATCAACTTCTTCAAATCCGTTGCATCAATTGCACTGCTTGAACCGTTCAAATGCCATCCGTCGGCTTTGCAAACCAATTTACAATCCGGAACATTTGTAATTTCGGAACCAATTTTCGCCATATCAATATTGTCACACATTGCGCCATAAATCGAACCATTGCAAGCAGAAGTTGCAAGCATTGCCATACGAACATTTTCCATATTTTGCCCTGTGTTTGCAAATGGCTCGCTTGTTTTTTTGAAATCCGCAACTTTTTTTGCAAACTCCGACGCGGCCGTCGAACCGGCATACAACTTGGCCATCTCGCCAACTGCCTTGGCATCTGCGGCGGTTCCGGTTATTTTGCTCAACGCAACGTCGTCATGGCTTGCAAATGCTTCCGCCATTTTCTTGGCTTTTTCTCTTCCAATCGCAAAGCCGAAATCATCATCGCCAAGCGCTTCGGCAATTGCTTTCGCATTTCCGTTTGCATCTTCCAATTTCTTTTTCGTACTTCGCAAAGCATTACTCTTTCTGTAATCTCCGGTTTCATCGGCGGCTTTTACCGCGGCATCAATTTGCTTATCAAGATAACCGTTTACATCCGTCGATTCCGCCAATCGTCTGTTCGCTTCTTCAAGCGCCTTTGGTGCCGTTTTGCCCAAATGGTTTGCAATTGCCCCAATCTTTGCATTATCGCCGTCGTGAACCATTTTCGCCAATGCGTACATACGTTCACGGCGTGCGTCTTCGGGCGACATTCCTTTCGTTTTCACGCCAAGGAGTTTTTCATTGTCTTCGTGACTGAACGAATTGGTTGCATCGGCAAGCGCTTCCAATTCACGTCCCGAGTATCGCAAGTTTCCTTCCATGCGTCCGTCCTCATCGCCTTCCACATCACGACGTACGGAAAGCGCGTCACGATATCGCTTCTTCATGTCGTTTCGACCTTTCCTTGTGAATTCGCTATTGATAAATTTGCCAAATGCGGTTTGTCCCAACGGTCCAACATCCAAATCCGTTATCGCCCGTAACAAGGAGTTCTCTCTCATCGCTTGTCTTGCGCCCTTTGCCATGCCTTGCAACAATCCGCCCGTTCGCATTGTTCGTCCGCTACTGTCTGTTATTGTTTTACCAAATGCGTCTTTACCAAATGCCCAACCGCCGACCGTGTTCATCGCCTTGCCAAGACCCCAATCCGCCGTCTTCGCCAAATCGCCAACTTTGCCCGCGCCTTTGCCAAGCGCGCCCGCAGCCTTGCCCAAACCGTATTTCAACAAACCCTTTTCGCGTCTTTGATTTTGTTCGTATATTCTTGCCGCCGCCTCGTTTCCTGCTTCATCATCTTGCAAACCGTGCAAGTTTCGAATTGACGACAACGCTTCTTTTTTCTTCGCATCGTCACGCGGTCGCCTGTCGGCCCATAAATCGTATCCGCGTTTCGCCATAATTCCCGCGCCAATTGTCGACGCGTACATCGCCCCGCCCGTCGCCTTGTTCGCTTCTTTCGCCACGTCGGTCAATTTCTTTTCTTCCAATGCTTCCGCTCCCAACATCGCCGTAATCACACCGCGCACCTTCGGCAACAACCCCAACATTGCAATCATGATAAAACTTTGAACTATAAAGTTTTTGCTCGCGTTTATGACACCTTGCGGAATAGACACATATGTATTTCTTTTACCTTGTTCGTCCCATGCTCCCGGCCACAATTTAACTGTTGTGAAAAGTGGCAACAAAAGGAAGAATATACTCATCGACAAAATAATCGCATAAATCGAAATCACTTTTTTGTAAAACGGTTCAAAGAATCTTGATTTAAATGCCGCGCCGTCGTCAAACGGATACATTGCCAACGTAAGCGGCGACAAAGCATACATCACAAGCAATTCCAACAACCTTTGCACCAATGCAAACATAAAATTGATAAATACGCCCGCAGCAACAAAAATACACATGAACCCAACAAAGAAATTCATTTCTGAAAAATTATAAAAAATGGCCGTTACACCAACATCGGTATAATGCGTTACTCCAAACAAATCCCATGTATCCCATTTTTGTGCATTTGTTTCTCTTTTATAAATAAAGAAACTGTCAAAATAATTCGCGGTAAAGATTTCATCCAATACATTTGCCCTTTCGTTTACTGTTGCTGCGGAGGTATCATAAACTTGCGTCCCATTATCTTTGTATGTGGCACCCAATAACGCTGCGTAAAACTTATACGCGGTACAACCAGCCATAGTATATTGATTTGCCTTTGCCCAACCCGGCCATAATTTGGCATACAACGCTTGCGATTCCGACGACCAACCAGCCACCCTTGCAATACCGCTATTCGTCCCTTCAAAAATGTAAACATCGCGAACTCTTGAATCCAAATCCGGGTCATTAAACGTGTAATCGGTTCGCTTTGTCGCACCCAAAGCCGCAAAGACGCGGTCGGTGTCGTCCAAATCAATGCCTTGTTCAACCAAAGCCCGTTCAATTTTCGGTGCGTCGTCCATTGTTATTCGTTTGATTGGCTGGCTCTCGACATCGCGCCCGCCCGCCCTTAATACGTCTTTGTAAATGCGTTCGGCTTGCGCGCGTTCGGCTTGACCTTTTACGGAATCATCACCGCTTAAAAAACTTGGACCAATATCAAATTCCCATTCCATTTTGGACATATCGCCACCCATAAGCATTTGGTTGTATCTTTTGAAAAATGTGGCAACTCCTTCGTTCATGACGGGTATGTTTAATTGAAATGCTTGAACGGGTCCAAAACATTTGTTCCATTCATTCATTAAATATTCCATAATTCCGGCGCCCAAAGGCGCAACTCCTTTCCCCAGTATTTTAATAAAGTTCGTAGCCATAAGCGACCCCAATTGTGCAAATGTGGAACCCCAACCGCCTGTATTGCCCGCCGCGCCACCTTGTCCCGGACCTTTTCCCGGTGTAAATGGCTTGTCGTCAATAAAGCCTCCTGTTGCCGACTTAATCATATCATTCACCCAATTCAAAAATCTGTCCGGCCATTTTTCAACGTCCGGGTGAGTCCGCGTTGCGGTAACAAGAGGCACGCCGTCAATTGGGAAACCTTCGTCACCGCCTTCATCGGGGTCATTAAGGGCAAGCATATAAAAGAAATTGATTAACTCCATTGTGTAACCGCGATACGGTCCGTCCAAAAACTCTTGTTCCACAACCGAGTTTCCCGGAATCAAGTCATGAATCCATTGTGTAAAACTCAAATTCATTATATTTGCAAGTTCAGTTACGCCTTTCATCATTGTATCCATTGCGGCAATGATTGCAAGCCACAACAAATAACTTCTCACGGCTCTTCCCGCGTCAATAGAGGATTCTTTCAACCCACCGCCCTTGGAATCGGTCGAATAACTCTTTGTGAAACTGCCCCATGGACCCGCCGCACTTAAAAATTCGCCAAACGCACTTTCACCATCATTGGAAAACATATCCGTTAATGTTCGGTTTGCATACGCGCGTCCGCCTTCGCCCGGATTGGTTGGCATTTTGTTTGCTTTGTATTCATAATGACCAAACATAGGTGTTCCTTCGGTGTTGTTGTATTCAAAATCCATTGCCAAATATCCACGGTCACCCGCAGAAACAAACGGCAAGAGCCACAAGCCGACGGGTCTTTGTTCAATCATGAAATCCGTTGCATACAATCCGTCGGGCAAGCGTAAAATTTCTTCATCTGCTTCTTTTTTCTTTTTTCCTTGGAATGCCGAAGTGCCCAAAAATCCGCCAATACCGCCCGTACGTTCGACGGAAGCATCTTGATTATCCCTATCCTCACCATTCAGCAACAAGTCAACTTTACTATTTTTACCTAATGAAGTATTGAAGGCAGTAAGTATTTCTTCCGCTTGGTCACCGTCTTGACGTATTTTGTTTGCATTATAAGACATTGCCCGGAAAATTGATGCACCGACAGAAGGATTTTTGCCTTGCCCAACCGCGCTGCGTAATGCCGTCAAAACAACACCGGAAGTTGCCAAACCCGCCAACACTGCGGCGGTTATGAACAACATTGTTATAATTCCTTTGAACATTCGGAAAACAATTATGTATGGATTTCCGCCGTCTTTGTTTTTGTATTGTTCGCGGACAATTTGCAAAACGGTAAAAAATATAATCAATGAAACGGCAATGACCAAAAAAGCGTTAAACATATTTTTCACGGTTTCATTTCGTACGAAACCTGCAACAAGGTCGTCACTTTTATACTCACCTGTATAAACTTCTATGCCATTACTGCTTTCGGTTGTTGATTTCGTCGTTACTTGAATACCAGCAAGGCGCATAAATGCATCTTCTATGATACCGACGGCCCACGCAAACATTTTCCAGATGTAATAAACACAACGCCAAATCATTTCCCAAATCGTGGAACCGATACTATGAACTAATTTTAATCCCTCGGTGAGAGTCCCTTTTGCCGCAAAACCAGCCCCAGTAATACCCGCAAAAACGGCCATACCTACCCAAACGGCAACAGGAACAAAGCCCAAAAGACTGCTCAACATAGGGGAAATTATAAACCATTATTTGTGGTTTGTCAATCAATTTTTATTGATATGTACGCACAAATCAACGGTTTTTGACGAATAACCCCATTCGTTGTCGTACCAAGCAATCAATTTAACAAAATTTGGATTCAACATGATGCCTGCTTTCGCGTCAAAGATACAAGTATTCGCATTTCCAATAAGGTCGCTTGACACAATTTGGTCTTCGGTATATTCCAAAATGCCTTTAAGTTCTTTTTGTGAAGCGGTTTGGATTGCTTTGCATATTTCTTCATAAGTCGCCGCTTTTTCAATTTTGACGGTCAAATCAACCACAGAAACGTCCAAAGTCGGAACACGGAACGCCATACCGGTCAATCTTCCATTGAGTTCCGGTAAAACAAGCCCGACGGCCTTCGCCGCGCCGGTTGAAGAAGGAATGATATTGCCGCTTGCTGCTCTGCCACCGCGCCAATCTTTTTTACTGCTTCCGTCAACGGTTAATTGTGTTGCGGTTGTTGCGTGAACGGTAGTCATGAGACCTTCCGTGATTTTGAATTTGTCATTTATAACTTTTGCCAAAGGAGCCAAGCAATTTGTTGTGCAAGAAGCATTTGAAACAATTTTCATTTCGGGTTTGTATTGAATATGATTTACACCCATGACGAATGTTGGGGTTTCTTTGTCTTTTGCCGGCGCGGTTATTACAACACGTTTTGCTCCGCCTTTTAAATGGGCTTGGCAAGCCTCGGTAGTTGTGAAAACGCCTGTGGCTTCGGCAACTACGTCAATTGCGTTTTTGCCCCATGGAATCAAAGCGGGGTCTTTTTCCGCGTAAAAGATAATCTTTTTGCCGTTTATAACAAGCGAGTTGCCTTTTGCGTCAACGGTGATTGTTCCGTTGAAATTGCCGTGAACGGTGTCATGCATAAACATATATTTTGCGTATTCAATGTCCACAAATGGGTCATTGACCGCGACGACTTGTGCGTCTTTCCTTTCGATTGTGTTGCGCAAGATTATTCTTCCTATGCGTCCGAATCCGTTAATTCCTATTTTTGTTACTGCCATTTTTGTTTCCCCCTTTTGAGATATTGAAGTTTAACACGCTCTTTACATCATATGCAACAGAATTTTTGCCATATATGAGACCAATTCTTTTAATAAGTACGCTTTGGAAGTAAAAAACGACACCAAGCAACAATAAAAACAAAGACGAGAGCCAAATTAGCAAATGCATCCAAGCGGTGCCACCACCGACGCCGGCATAAAAGATTCCGGCAAGAAGCATTACAAAGCCGGAAGCAAGCATCGCCCACATAATGTCGTTTGTGCGGGTGTGTTCGCGCATTCTGTCCCGTGTGAGTGGCTTTTGAACCAAAGAATCTCTGCCCTTTTGGCGGGCGACTTCAATACGGAACTCGTCAGCGAGCATTTTTTTCTCTTCACTTGAACTAAAACCGCTTACATAAAAAATGTAATCAATATTCCAACCAATCCAAGTGTCCATGCTTCGCAAATATTTGTTTCGGTTCGGCACGGCGTTTAAAACGTCCACAACGGGGCGACGGAATGCGGCAATATTGGCTTTGCCGGTATAATGTCCCGAAACGCCGAAAAGTTTTGCACCGATTTTCACACTTAAATCGGAAAAGTCCGCCTTTAATCGGTTAAAGCCATGGTTGTGGCGTTTGGCGTAAACAATCATTTCGCCGGCGTCAATTCTTTCCAAAACATGACCCAAGATTCCCGTTGGGTTGAATAAATCAATATCGGCAAGCATGACAACTTCGCTTTGTTTGTCGGCAAGTTCCATTCCGGCGGTGACGGCGATTTGTTTTCCAAAGCGACCGTCCAAATTAACAACTTTGAAATTGCGATTTAATTTCGCAACGGTTGCAAGAATGTCTTCGCTTCCGTCCGTGCAACCGTCGTTCACGGCGATAATTTCGTAATCGTTCACGGCGGAACTTAAATCCGCGACGTATTTGTCGACGACGGTTTTCAAAATCGCCGCCTCGTTATATACGGGCAATATTAGTGAAACTTTGTTCAACACAAAAATATTTTAATACAAAAGATGTTGCAAAGCAAGTTTTTTTTGTATATGCTTTATATATGGGAAAGTTATTAACTTTGGTTGAGATTTTGGAAAGTTCCAAAAAGCGTGGCGTTGCGACGGTTGCGTTTAATGTAAACAATATGGAATTGGTTCAAGCCATAACCACCGCGGCGGAAGAATTGAAAACGCCGGTAATTTTACAAGTGACAAGCGGCGCGCGCAAATACGCGGGCGACATTTACATTCGCAAATTGGTTGACGCAGCGGTCGAGAGCATTTCAATCCCTGTGGCGCTTCACCTTGACCACGGCGCGGATTTCGAGGCTTGCAAATCGGCAGTTGATGCGGGATTTACAAGCGTAATGATTGACGGAAGTCATTTGCCGTTTGCGGAAAATATTGCGATTACGAAAAAAGTTGTCGATTATGCGCACGCGCACGGGGTTTCCGTCGAAGGGGAACTTGGAAAGATTGCGGGCATTGAAGACAATGTTTCAAGCGCAACAAGTGCCTACACCGACCCAGAAATGGCAAAAGCATTTGTTTTGGCGACGGGCGTGGACGCTTTGGCGATTTCAATCGGCACGGCGCACGGCGCATTTAAATACAAACCGGGTTCTAATCCCGAATTAAGATTGGACATTTTGGAAAAGATTCACAAAAATATTCCCGACACGCCTCTTGTTTTACATGGCGCAAGTTCCGTAACATTAACAGACGTTTTAACAATCAACAAATACGGCGGAAAGATTGAAAACGCAATGGGTATTCCGGAAACGGTTTTGGCAAAGACAATTCCTTTGGGCGTTCAAAAAATAAATGTAGATTCGGATTTGCGACTTGCGATGACTGCGGCACTTCGCCAATATTTTGTAACAAATCCAACACATTTCGACCCAAGACAATATTTGGATTACGCGCGAATGCACGTTCGGGAATTAGTAAAAGTAAAGTTAATAAATTATTCAACCAATTCGGCACGTTGAGTTTCAGGTTTTTTATCCGTTTTAATTTCGCCGCTTTGACGTTCAAGTTGGGCTTTTATTTGGCGTATTTCTGCGTCTTTTTGCATACTTTGGCGTTCAATTTGGTCAATTTTGGCATAATTTTCGGCATTGGTTTGCATTGCCGTATATAACAAAATGCCCGAAAGCGCAAGCCCAAACACCAATGAAGCCACCACTCCGCCAAGGAAACGGCTTAAACCGCTACTTCGTTTTTCATGACGCACGGGTTCAACGGCTACAATTCTTCCGCGGTTGTCGCGGTAATGGGTTACGCTTTGATGATTACTCATGGGATTATTTTTTGCCGTTTCAAAAAATATATTCAATTATTCAATTGACTCATTTGTCTGTCCAAGAGCCATTCCATAATTTTCGGCATGAAAATAAAAAATAGCACAGAAACAATCACACCGATAATAATTGATGCAATGAACCCGCTTAAAATTGATTTCGAACGTTTCGGATATTGGTCATGCCAAATTACAAACAAAATGATTGCAATCCAACTTGTAATAAATCCCAAAAGCCACCAGCCAATTCCTCCTCTGTCAACGGGCGCATTCAAGTTGTTCCCTTGCGCATTGTTTGTTTGTACACCGCCAAAGTTCGCCGGCTCTGGTCTTGCCGAAGCGCCCGCCTGCTTCGCCCCGCAATAATTACAATACGAAACGCCGTCGGCAATTCTCTTCCCGCATTTTACACAATACATTTTACTTTCCTCCTTTCAATTTACCCGAAATATATTCGTCATAAGTCGTCATTTTGTCCACAAACTTTGCGGGCGTGATTTCAAAGATTCGGTTCGCAACCGTGGACATAATTTCTTCGTCTTGCGTCGCAAACAACATTACTCCTTTGTATCTTTTCATGCCTTCGTTCAATGCGGTTATAGATTCCAAATCCAAATGGTTTGTCGGCTCGTCCAAAATCAAAAAGTTTCCCCGCGCTAGCATCGTTTTCGCCATCATGCAACGCACTTTTTCACCGCCCGACAACACCCGCGCTTCCTTCAATGCCTCTTCCCCGCTAAACAACATTCTTCCTAACCAGCCGCGTATAAATGTCTCATGGGTTTCGGTTGAAAATTGTTTCAACCAATCCACCAAATTCAATCTCACCCCATTGAAAAACTTGTCATGATTCGCCGGCATATAAGACGGAATTGCCGTTTTCCCAAAGTTAATCTTCCCGCTTGTCGGCTCAACTTCACCCGCAACCACATCAAAAAACTTGCTTGCAATCAAACTGTTTTCGCAAACAACGGCAACCGCATCGCCTTTGTTCAATCGGAATGAAATATTTTTGAAATATCCGTCAAGGCTTAAACCCTCCACGGATAAAACTTCATTTCCCAAATCTCTCTCAATATCAAAATTGATATAAGGATATTTGCGATTGCTTGGCTTTATGTCTTCAATTTTTAAATTGGCTAACTCTTTCTTTCGGCTTGTGGCTTGCCTTGACTTTGAAGCATTTGCACTAAATCTTGCGATAAAGTCCTTCAATTCTTCTGCCCTGTCTGTTGCTTTTTTGTTGGCTTCCTTTTGTTGCCTTAAAATAAGTTGGCTGCTCTCATACCAAAAGTCATAATTTCCCACAAACATATTGATTTGCCCATAATCCACATCGCAAATATGAGTACAAACCCTGTTCAAAAAGTGTCGATTGTGCGAAACAATAATAACCGTGTTTTTGAAATCCAACAAGAAATCTTCCAACCAATGCACACCTTTCAAATCCAAATTGTTCGTCGGTTCATCCATAACCAAAATGTCAGGATTTCCAAACAAAGCCCGCGCAAGCAAAACCTTAACTTTAATCTTTGGGTCAAGTTGCTTCATCAAAGTATCTTGATATGATGTTTCAACACCCAATTCCGAAAGCATAGTCCGCGCGTCGGCGTCGGCTGTCCAACCTTCCAACTCGGCAAACTCGTTCATTATGTTTCCTAACCGAACACCTTGCGCATCTGTAAGATTTTCACCAAGTGCATACAAAGCCTCTTGCTCTTTTAACAACTTTAACAACTTTTCATGCCCACCAATCACGCAATCAACCGCCGTCACACCGTCAAAAGCGTTTTGGTCTTGCGCCAAAACCGACATCCGTTTACGTTTTTCAATAACAATTTCACCCTTGTTCGGCGAAATCTCACCCGCCAAAATCTTTAAAAATGTACTCTTGCCACTGCCGTTTGCGCCAATAATTCCATAACATTCGCCCGCAACAAACTTCAAATTGACATCTTTGAATAAAATACGTTTGCCGTATTGAAGCGACACGTTTATGGCACTTATCACGGTTTAATCCTTTATGCAATCGGGCACGACATATGGGTTTTGTTCGACTTCGGCACTTGTCATGCATTCCGCCAAAACTTTTGAATTATAAGTTGGCACTACCATGTCTGCTTGGGCTTGCAAATCTTTCATAACTTTTCTTTGTTCGGCGGTTTCTTTCCCCGCATCCATTGGCAATTCCGTAGACACATTGTTAAAGTTTGTTTCTTTTTCATTTTTGGGCATATCCGCGCAAGATGCCAAGACGCCCGTTCCAACCAATGAAATCACTGTTCCTAACTTTTTCATGTTTTTATATTATCATATCTTTTTCAATTTGTCAATATTAAAAACGCGCGCATTCAACATTTTTTGGATGCGTTTTATTCAAATCATCTACACTTGGGCAATCTTTGGAAATGCGTTTGTTCTTGTCGGCAATTTGTTTCAAAAGAACCGAGTCCGCCTTTGCCAAAAACTCTTTCGCCTCTGCTTCGCGCTTTGCAACTTTGTCTTCGGTTTCAATTTGATATGTAAACGCCGAAGGAATATCGTCAACAAGTATCGCTTCCGTTGGCTTGTCTTTTTCCGCACAACCAATTTGCGAAACCAAAAAGCCAACCGCCGCCAATTTCACTAATTTGTCCTTCATGTTTTCAATTATATCATAGAAAAGTTCTATTGTCAAGCGTTCGGCGCTTCTTTGATAAATTGCTTTGCCCTGCTCATTGCCATATGGTTCGCCGGAACGCTCTCGCCTATTGTCGAACCAACCGCAATATTTGCCCCGTCGCCAATTTTAACATCATTTATAATGTTGCAATGCGCCCCAATGTAAACATTTTTCCCAATTTCACACTTGCCCAAAATCACAACCCCTGCCCCAATTCTTGTCCCCGCCCCAATTTTCACATCTGCATCAATATAAGCACTATACGGGTCGGTAATATGCACGCCACGTTGCATATGCCCGCCGTTAATTCTTTCCCGCATATAAGTCGTCACAATGGCAATTTGATTATAATTGTAAGCAATTGTGAAATCCGTTTCTTCAAGATTTTGGGCATTGGCCGCTTCGGCATTTCCCGTATTTTTCAAAAAGTCAGCATCAAAAATCCAACCACGCGGCAAAGCAACAACCCGATGATTATATGTCGCCGTAAAAGACAATGCCGCATCAATGGTTTCGGTAGTTAAAAGCGGCGTGTCCGCATAAACCGCAAGGCAATATTTCGGATTTCCGTGAACGTGTTCGCGCGCAATCGTCACAATATCGTCACCGCGTTTAATGTCAACAATGGCGTGTTTGAATGGCTTGACTGCTTCTTTCACCCAATCGGTTGTACTCTTGCCACATATTTCCGCGTCGATATGATTTTGCGTTTTTAAAACCAATGCAAAGACCGCACTCGATGCAACTTCTACGGGCGTTTTCAAAGTTTGCGTTTCAAGTTTTGTTGTCATTTCATTTGCCCCCCAATATGTCTAAAACGAACTCGCCAACCAATCCATGTTCAAACTTAACCTTGATTTTATGTGCTCCAACCCCCGAAATTTTGTCAAAAACAAGTGCTTTTTTGTCAATTTCAAGCCCTTTTTCATGCAATTTTGATGCAATATCCGCACTTGTAACCGACCCAAAGACCTTTCCATTTGCGCCAACTTTTAACTCCGCTGTGATTGTTGTGTTTTTCAATTTTTCAATGATTTCTTTTATGGCTTTAATTTCTTCCGCTTTGTGAAAAGCAGCCGCTTCGTTGGTTTGTTTGACGTGCGCGTGCGCCGCATTGTCGGCTATGCGTCCAAAGCCACATTTCAAAACAAAGTTTCGCGCATACCCGTCATTCAATTCCACAATCGAACCCGCTTTGCCGCCATTATTCGGCAAATCTTTTAACAAATAAACTTTCATGATAAAATTGTAATATATTTTTTTGGAACTTGCAAATAATATGAGCATGGAAATCAGATGCAAAAAAGAAGATTGCCAATACAACACGGGTTGCAGTTGTTGCGCAGGCAATGTCATAGTTGACCGCGCGGAACATTGCGAAAGTTACGCCCAAAACCCAATCAAAAATGAACTCATCAAACAAGAAGGCGACATTTTTCACGTCGCCGACGATATGGCAAAACAACATTTAAAAAGCGTCCCTCTTGGTTGCAAATCCCGCGAATGTATTTACAACAAAGACGAACGCTGCCGAGCAAGCGGCATTTCAATCGTAGACGGCGACACTTGCGCCGATTGCGCCACATATTGCAAATGTTAATTCGTCTTTAAATCAAGTTTCATAAGCGCCCGTGTATAGCCGTTAAAGTCGGCGATTTTGACTTTTGTTAATTTCTTTGAAAGGCAAGTCATACTTGCAATATTTTCGGGGTGGGCGGTTGCCGTGATTGTTTCGTAATTCATGTCTTTTGCAATTTCAATAAGTTGCGATTGGATTGATGACATAATTCCCCGCCCGCGGTATTCCGGCAAGCACAAAAAATTGCACAAAGAACAAACCTTTTTATCATTCAAATCAAGCATGGATTTAATCTTTTCCAATTTTGATTCGGCAACATAAATCCCGCCCGTCGCAACAATTTTTCCGCCGTCATACGCACCGAGACGAATGCCGTAACTTTCATCGTAAAATCTCTCTTTATCTTCAACGGAAAGTGGCATGAAAAACTCTGGTCTTGGCAAACCTTTCAAACAAATGTCAATCAAGTTGTCGATATTCGGCTTGTCACTTTTGCTTAACCTTTTGTAAACAATTTCGTCTTTCACAAAACATATTATATCACACTTTTAAGGATTTTTCAAGAGGGATTCAAGCATTGTGAATCGCTTCTTTGTATAAGTATTTGTGACCATTTTGCGTACATTTTCCGCGTCGCCGACAAGCATTACAAGAGTTTTCCCGCGCGTGACTGCGGTGTACAAAAGATTGCGTGTCAAAATCATGTACCCGCCGCTTGTAATTGGAATGACGACGGCGTCAAATTCGCAACCTTGGCTTTTGTGGACTGTGATTGCGTAACTTGGCGTCAAGTTAGTCAAATCGGTCTTTACATAGACGCTTTCGCGGCCGTCTTCGAAGCGAACCGTCACTTCGCCGTCGGAAATATTTATAATGGCACCAATATCGCCGTTAAACACGCCTGTGCCGCGCGCTAATCCGCTTCTCGTATCAATTTCCATGCCACTTTCCACTTTTGAACCTTGCTCAAATGTGGGCGTTATATGAGATTTTATCCCAAACGTGGTTTTCGTCCATTCAAGGTCATAATTATTGCTTGTTTGCATTACTCTGTCGCCGAGACGAAAAATTGTTTCGCCGTGTTTGATTTCGGGTTTTGTTGGGTCGGGCGGATTAAGGGCTTCTTGCAATGCGAGATTCAAACTTGTCATGCCCGCATCGCCGGCTTTGAGTGGGCATAAAACTTGGATTTGGGCATTGGGTTTAAGGAACTTTGGCAATCTGTTTGTAACAAGAGAGAGAACTTTTTGTTTGATTTCTTCGCTCGTCGTTGCATTTTCAAAGAAAAAATCAATTGATTTGTTCGAAATGTCCGGCATTTCGCCGTTGTTGATTGCGTGCGCGTTTGAAATGATTTTGCTTGTTTCGCTTTGGCGATAGATTTGGGTTAATCGCACCGTGGGAACAACTTTTGATTCAATAATATCGCAAAGCACATTGCCCGCGCCGACCGAAGCAAGTTGGTCAATATCGCCGACAAGGACCACTTTTGTGTCAAGCAAGAGTGCGCCGAGCAAGGTTGACATCAAGAGCGAATCGCACATGGAAACTTCGTCAATGATTACCACGTTTGCCCTTACCTCTTCATTATTGTCGGGGGCGGGCACGGCCCGCGGCGAGTCGCTTCGCGCTTCTATATCGGGCTTTATCATATTATTTAAGGCGCGGTGAATTGTGGACGCGGGGTGATTGCAAGTTTCTTCAAGCCGTTTCGCCGCGCGACCCGTAGGCGCAAGAAGTTTTACGGTGTGGCGCATTTTTTGGTTAAGCCACAAAACCGCGCGCACTATTGTGGTTTTTCCTGTGCCGGGGCCGCCCGTAATTACGGTAACGCCCGAAGAAACGGCGGTGATTACGGCATTTTTTTGGTCCGGGTGAAGTTTTATTTTGTGACTTGTTTCAAACTCGGTCAAATGTTTTTCAATGTCGCACAAGATTTCGGGCTTGCGCGAAACAAAGAACTTTATTTTTTCGGCAATCAATTTTTCGGCGGAATAAAATCGGGTTAATGCCAAATTGTCACCAAGTTTTGTTGTGTATTTGTCAAGGCACAAGTCATTTATTACATTGTCAAAAATCGGGCGCAAGGTTTCGGCTTTGATTAAGAGCAATCGAATTGCCAAAGCAAACAATTTGTCGATTGGCAAACAGGTATGTCCGTCGGCTTCGGCGGCGGTTTTTAAAACGTGGACAATTCCGGCGCGAACACGGAAATGCCCAGCATACGAAATGCCCAATTCGCGCGCGATTTTGTCGGCGGTTAAAAAGCCAATTCCGTCAATGGTTTCAATTAACTTGTAAGGGTTTTTTTGCACGGCGTCGATTGTGTCGTTTCCGTATTTGTGCCATACGCGAATTGCCATGTTGATTGAAATGTCAAATCTGCACAAAAATGAAACCGCGGATTGCATTTCGCGGATTTCGCCATATCGGGCGGCAATTCCGACGGCTTTTGGTTCGGTAATTCCTTTTACTTTTGCCAATTCGTCGGGGCGAAATTCCATAACCGCCAAAGTATCCATTCCGAACTTATCAACAATTCGTTTTGCAATTCGTTTGCCTATGCCCGGAATTAAACCCGAACCAATAAACTGCTCTACTTTTGTAACCGTGTCGGGCGGTTTTTGTTCAAAGGAAATTACTTTGAATTGCTTGCCGTATTTGGCGTTGTTTATATATTCGCCCGTCAATTCGTATTCCGCGCCCGCGCAAACATTCGCAAAATATCCAACCGCGGTGTTGTCCTTTGCCGAATTCAATCGCAAAACCGAATAGCCGTTTTCTTCGTTGCGATACATGACACTTTCAACCGTTGCGGTTATTTTCATTTAATTTACCTTCACTCGGAATATAAATGCTTCGTCGCCGACCGTTTGGGTAAAGATTGCGTATGTGGTGGCGCTTGGGAACGGCTTGCTTAATTCCGAGGTTGGAAGCGGTGTTCCATATGAATCCGTCCAAGTCCATTTTGCTTGTGTCGATGTCATTGGAAGCCATTTGTTGTTTGGATTGCTTGTACTGTTAATTTGGGTGTTAATGTCGCCGGTCACCGTAAGATATGTTGCGCTTGACGACCCGGGATAATAATTAAGCGAAAGCAATATTCCAAGATTTGGCGCCGATAGGAAAGTTGGGTGAGCCCAGATTGGCGCGGTGTTTGTGGCTGTGCGGTTTGAAGCGAATACGACCTTATCTTTGACCGCGGGCGAAAGATTTGTGAAGAAGTTAAATTGGGTCTTGTCAAGGCTACTTAAATCAACATAGACATTTCCGATGATATTATTGCGGTATTGAAATTGTGGGGTGGTTTTCCATTTTTCAAATTCATTTTCTTCGTTAATCATTACATGATTATTTGGATTAAAGATAGCATTCGCGGTATTCGCCGACGATGTGAAAATCTTTATTGTATCCGCAATTGTGTTCCAACCGTCGCCGGTTTTGGGATTATCGAAACTTGTTTTATAAGAATGCAAATATGCATAAGTTTGCGCGCCGGGCGATGACGGTTTAAATTGTTGCGCGGTTTTTGTTTCTTCTACAACAAGTTGCGCGTTAGCGTGTTCAAAATCCCATGTTATTGTTGATACATTTTGCGCGGTTTTTGCCGAATTGTATTTGCCGCTTATTGTGCTTATTGTGCCGTTGTCAACTTTTCCAATAATTCCGCCGACATATAATCCCGCATTCAATTTAACGTCACGAAGAGAACAACCCGTAATCATCGGCGTCCTTTTTTCATCGGCTTCGTCATAGTTGCTATTCAATCCGGCAATTCCGCCGACACTGTACGCATTTGGAAGGTTTATGTCCGCGCCGACATTCATGCCTTTGATTTTGTTTTTGTTATATCCGGCAACACCTCCGACAGAAACACCGGCATAATAATCCGTTCTATTGCCGAATTGGTAATCTGAACGCCTTACGGTTGAAACCCAATCGTTGACGTTACTTACTACGGCTTGCGAATTATGCAACTCTATCCCCAATTTTTGCGCGGTCAAATCGCCATAGTTGTCAATGGAATCGCCAATTTGTGGCTTTGTAATCACGCGAACGGCGTAACTTCCAATCGCGGGTTCATTTTCCAATCTTGTTTTGTCATTTGTTGGGGTTATAAGTCTTATTCTGCGATTATATTCGGAATTATCAATTGTGCCGGAGTTAATTCCCACAAGTCCGCCGGCAAAGAATCGGCTTTTAAGTGTTGTGGTGGCGGATGCGTTTCGAATATTTGTAACCGCGGCAAAGGAGTTTTCCTTTCCGTCAATCACCATAACTTTATCAATCGTTTCAAGTTCATCTTCGTCAACAAAGACAGATTTGCACTCTGTTTGCGGGCCGGCAACATAACCAAATACTCCGCCGACAACTTCGGCGCTTAAAGTTCTTGTTGCCGTTGAAGCAATTTTGACGTTATGTGTGTCTGTTTTACTGCCTCTCACCATGCCCGCGACGCCACCGGCAACGCTTGCATTTATGTGCCCGCCAACGGTTTTTTCGTCATGTGGCGTTCCGTCAGATTTGTAAACGCCGGACTTTATTCCGTCTTCATATTGAACCTCGCGCAAGAAAACCTCTTCGTAATCGTCGAAATCTTTAAGTTGTGTATTGTTGTTGCCGATAAATATAATTCCTTCTTCAATTCGGTTTTGCGCACGACCTTTTTCGGACATAACGGAAAGATTTATTTCAACATTTTCCATTCTGCATTCATCGGCCAAACCTACCATTCCGCCAACAATGTTTGTTCCGTAAATATGCCCGCGCCAATTTTTGCCGCTTCCGCCTTGCCCGATTTCATTCATGTTAATATCCACAAAATCTGTTGTTATTGCTTTGCCCACAAGTCCGCCAACGTATGTTGCGCCACCCAATCCCCCTGCTTCGCCGGCGGCGTTGATTGAAAAGTCTGCATCGCTTGTTTTGTTTGGTCTAAATGACATATTAAGGTTTTTGAATACAACATTATTTGATTGAGAGAAGAAGCCGATGCTGTCAAGATTTTTGCTTGCGCGGATTGTTTCGGTCGCCGCAAAAGCAATATGTGTAATATTCAATCCGTTGCCGTCAAATACGTTTTTTTCGTTGGTGTTTGTGCCCCAATAAGTAATTTTGTAAGAATCAATCAAATCATTTGTCACATTTTCAAAAGAAATATTATTTACAAGGCGGATATTTGCGCTGAAATATGCGTCAGAGTAATCCCGCCCCGTTGGTGACAATTCTTTGGTGGAAATTGAGGCGCGTTGGGAAAGCAATTGATTTAATTGAACCGCATCATATATTAAATACGGATTTGTTTTTTTGCCCGCATATTCAAAGCCATCGCCCGCAAGTTCTGTTTTGCGTCCGAAGGCATACGCTTCCACGGTAAAATCGGGAATTGAAACACTTGCGGTTATCTCTTCCGCGGAAACAAGTCGCGCGCCAATATCGGTCATTTCCCATATGTTGTTTTTGCCTTTTAGTGGGGCGTTTTTATCAGAGATGCTGAACCCCGTGAATTGATTTATATCACAAACGTCATCGCCACCACCGCGCGGCAAATACGCCATTACAATTTCAATGTTTTTTTGTTTGTCATATACGTTGAACTCCTCGACCATTCCGTTGCTTGTAATTCGGTTGTTGCTTATGTTGGCTTGGTCGCTTTGTGGTTTGTCATAATATGGGTGATATGAAGTATCATTTATTTTCGGATTATTGATAAAACAATTTTTAATTATTCCGCCGGAAAGATTTTTCCAAATAAATCCGCTGCGCGTATAACCGCCGGCAACAAATGTTTCAACATAACAATCCGAGATTTGCGAGTTTGATTTTCCATTGTTTTCGCAAACGAATCCGGCAACGTGCGTGTGTTTTGAATCAATTTTTCCATAAACCGCATCGGCTTCGTGTTCACCCGTAAGATTATTAAATCCTTTGACAATTGTGTTTACAAGGCAGCCTTTTATGAGTCCGCCATTTGTGTTAATTCCAACAAAGCCACCGGTTCGTGAACTTTGAACATCAAGACCGCCCAAAAGTTCGCCGTTACTTAACACATTTCCGTATTTGAATGCGCTTGAAACTATTGTGCCTTTGTCATTCGTCCCAACAAAACCACCAATGACGGAATCACTTATTGATGCGTCTTTGCTACCGCTACTTTTGTATTCGGTTGCCAATTCCACATCAACATAGACACGGCAATTTGAAATCACGCCCGCATTTTGCGCCACAAGCCCGCCCATTTGAATCTTTAATGCTTCTGTGCTCTTGTCAACAATGGCACGCAAAATACCACGGTTGTTTTGGTCTTCTTGTTTATCCCCAAAAGTCGTCTTTTCGGCATAATGGTTTGCCGTAACGCCACTGCCTGTGCGCCATGCGTTTTCGCCCGCGCGTTGTTTATCGGGCATACTGTTGAAATAAAAATATTCGGCTTTGTCTTTGCCAAGTGTATAAGTTCCCGTTTGTTTTTCATATCCGGCGTCGCTTGTGACAACTACATTTGTAATAATGCCGTTATTTTTGCCCGCCAATGCCCCAAGATTCAATTGGGTCACACCTGTGCCACGCAAATCTATGGAAGATTTGTCGCTCTTTTTAGGCAAAACTATGCCAAGATTTTTTATCACGCAATCTTTTTCAATTTCGGTAAACACGCCGAAATTTTGCATATCCGATGTAACATTTTTAAGATTTGCCGTGATTATTCGTTTGTTATTTCCGTCAAGCATTCGGGCGCGGAAAGATGTTGGGACATATTTTGAAGACAAAACAATGTCGTCCATAAGAATGTAATATAAATCCGGTTGCATATCGGAAAAGCCCGCTTCGTTTACAATGAATAATGGGTCGGCTTCGGTCAAACCATGCGAAATATATGAATAATATACAATAATTTCGCATTCCAATTTGCCTTGCGCATTTTTTACCGCATCATTATTCAAAGAAAATCTGAATGTTACCAAATCTTGCCCCGTGGATTTTCTTTTTCCGTTCACGGTAATGTGTTTAAACTCGTAACCCAATTGGTTATGGAAACTGCTTAAAAGCACAGAAGTTGGGTCGTTACTTTCCGTGTATTGTTTGTTGAATCGCAAACTTAAATCGGAAAGTGCGGGTCCCGGAAGGTTGTTTTGCGAATCCAAAATCCTTGTTTTAAAGGTCACATTAACTTTGTTTGCATTTAACGAAGGAATGCGTTTGTAATAAAGATTCAATGTTCCTTCTTTTTGTTCATTTAAATAAACCCAAGTAACGCCACCCGCCTTTATAATTTCTTGCGCCTTTTCGCCATTCGGCACTTTTTCAATTTTTACAAGTTCCAAAGAATCAAGTCCGCTATTGAAATAAGTATAATCGACCGCGCCGGGAACATTGAACATGGACGGGATTTGCGCTTGCGCTAATTCAACTTTGTCGGCTTCATTGGGTCTTTCTGTTGTGCCATTTGCATTTTGAATAAAGGTTTGAACTTTCCATGGATATGGGTCGATTATTGTTGTATTTGAAACAACATTTATGTTTATTTCGCGGCTCATTATATCTTTTGCGTATTTTGGGCTGAAATCTATTTCAAACTTTTCATTTATTCCGTATTCAATTATAATTTCAATACTTCCACGAGTATTATTTGCCAAACTGTTTGTCATTAAATAATGCATACTGTTTCCGCGATTGTATCCCAAATAAAATGCCAAGCCGTCATTTTGTTTAAATGTTTTGCCGTCATATTCTTGTTTGATTGATTCGCCGTTGCCTTTGTTTTTGTCCCGCCCAGAATAACCAAACCATTTGGAAGCCTCGACCGTGTTCACTTTCAAGGCGGCTTTTTCTTCCAATTTGTCAAGATTAGCCAATATATATGGTTCGGTAATGTCTGGACCTTTTTCCAATACAAGTCCAAAAGAAATCTCTTGTGGGGACTCTTTTTGGACTTCGATTGGGGCGCCGTCGGCAAGACTTTCACCATGTACCAAAACTTTTAATTTATCAATTTTAAATGCGGCGATACCAATAACAAGTTGGCTTTTTCGAAAACTTGATGCCCTTCCGTCAAAAGCCCAATAATTCATTGTGAATGTAATTTGGAATCCATTGGAAATCATTTCACTTATTTGATTGTTCCAATTTTTGTCGTCATAACCACCCGTGTTTATATCGGTATTGAAACCATATTGTACTCCTAATCCTTGGCGAAGGTTCAAATTGTATGTTGTTCCCGCCTTTAATTTTGTGTTTGAGGGCAATATGTTATTTTTATCGTCACGGATAAGTGTTCTTAAAAAATCGTCAATCGGGTCGCCATTTTTGTACTTTACAAATACTTGCGAGCCATTGTTTAAATAAGAAAGTTCAATTGCCACATTTGCTTCGGGCGGATAAAAATTATATTCGCGCGCGTCGGGGTCATTCTTTTTTGCGCTTACATTGTCGGTTTGTGTAAACGAAAACGGCTTTGTTGTTCCGAATGCTTGGGTCGCATTTACAATTCTTTGCATTTGTTTTCCGTTATTGTAATTGAACAAAATTGCTTCCCGTGTTGAGACACCAAGGCTTAATGAATCTACACGTTTGTCCAAATATTCGGCAAATTCGGGGCGTGTATCATTTGAAATGTATTCATAAACGGGCGTGGTGTCGGGACTTTCCAAAGTTTTTTCAACATTAAGTCCCTTTACAGCGACGTTAATTGTAAATGATGCGGGTTTTGTCACGTTGTCGGAAAAAACGCGTCCGGTGCTATTTAAAACGGTTGCAAAATACATTGTTCCGTCCCATTCATATGTGGAATCACTTATTGATGAAATCGGCAAATAAGTCGAAGAATTGTTTACCCTATGGAATCGCCAAGTGCCACCATTCGGACTTACAAAAGTTTTATCAAGCACAAGTTGTTGAAAAAGAATATTGTATTCCCCTGTGCCTCGGCGTTCCGGAGTTGAAGATATTGTTACGTCTTGGATACTTGCAAAATATGGATTTACATCTACAACCAAAATCCCCGGCGAGCATGCCCCACTCCAACTATTGTTGATTGTGTCCGCATAAACATTTGGATTTCGCGTTTGTTCTGTGGTGTCCAATATAAGTCTTTTTTCGTTATCCAACGATGTGTCGGCAAAGTGTTTAAACGAAACGCTTTGAACCTCTTGCGGGACAATTTTGCAATCTTCCGCGCCGCTCATTCGAACATAATTGTTGCGCGTCATGCTGCTCTCGCCCACATGTCCGTCGGTAAGACTTTCTTGAACGCTTAATGTTCCGTTTAAAACTTTGTCAAAAGATTTGTCGGCGATTGTTAAACCGTTTTGGGCACCGCTATCGGGAATTATGTCGTAAAGTTTATCTTTTGGGCTCACCCGCAATCTTACGTCAAAATGATATTTGATATCATTTGTTATTGGATTTAAAATGAACTTGCCGGCGGCGTTAAAGTTGCTCTCGTCCGCTTCTGCGCGCAAATCAAATGTAAGATTCCATGGCAACTTGTCATCGGAATACACTCTTTGCGCCGTGATTCCTTTTTTAACCCAATCGTCAAACGTAGCCTGCGATTGCGGATATTCAAGCCCGATTACGCTTGAAGGATTTCCTTGCGTGCCGTAATTACTGTGGAAAATGTTGTCAACTATGCCCTCTTTCCCGTCATGGGTTTTGTAAGAAAATCTGAACTCGGCAAGGTCAATAAACCGTGCAGATGTTTGGAAGGACGGGAACTTTGTTTTATTAATTGTTTGCCCGCCGATGTTAATCCATTGCACGTTGTCAACACCCGTAGTCATTGTTCCGGAAAACACAACACTGCTTGACGGGTCGATTTGTGTTTTGTTTTGTTGCACAGTTAATTCCGTTGCGCCTTTGTAATAACACGCCTTGACTTTGTCCAAAGTCAATGCGCGGCAAGAATAAACGCGCGAATCAATTACATATTGCGGCGTGAATTCGTATCGGACATATTCATCGCCCACAAGATAAGTTGTCAAATTGCTTGGGAAGTTCCATGGTTGGCTGACTTCGACGCCGCCACGTTTTGTGTGGCGTGTTTCATTTATTTTCCAATTTGCATTTCCAACCGAAGCGTTCACGCTGAAAGTTTTTGTCTTTGTAATCATGAAACTGTCTTGAATTGATGCGTGTCTGTCTTGCGCGGAAAGAGTTATATATCCGACTTCGCCATACAAAGTTGTGCTTGCGCTTTGCGATTTTATTCCCGGAATGACATCAAAATGCACTCTTCCGAACACGGGTTCGACCACGCCGTTTCCGCCGGGGATTTCGCGCACAGACGTCACAACAAGGTCAAATTGCGCTTGCTTTTGCACTTGAATGTAATATCTGGCCTTGCCGTTTTTTGTGTTTGTGTCGATTCCGAATGGGATTTTGCTTGTCTCTTTTTCAATTTTATATGTTACGCGCGTGCTTGCATCGTCGGGAGTAACATCGACCAACGGGAACAATGAAATCTCTTCATGTTTGGGCGCGTAATCAACGTCATTGACAATTGGAATTGCTTTGAAAATGTCGTCAAGATAATATTTCGTTGGAATCTCGTACGCGCCATGAGTATAAAACAAAGCCACGTTGTTGGTTCCATTGTCCGCGGGCACAACAAACGAAATTCCGCCAAGCGCGTTTTCATTTTGTCCATAAATCGCGCGGTAGCCGTCTTCGTCACGGAAAACAAATTCAATTTTCGTCGGCTTTGTGATATTTCGTTTGTACCAATAAGGATATTCGTCGGTTGTGATTTCGTCTTCGGTCACAAGGTCGGCGCGTTTCGCCATGCTCATGTGCCATTTGCCCGTAGAATCAAAGTTTGAAATATTGAAAATTGCATGGTCATTCACAAGCGGTTGTCCGCTTCCGCCCGCGGTAATATCAAGCGCGTTCCAATACGAATCCATGAATTGTGTCGGATTTGGCACGGTTGTGTCACTAAATGCGGCCAAGCCACCAATGTCAACGGTTGATGCGCTATGTTTCAAAATATTTATTTCCGCCAAAGATTTCTTTACAAATCCGCCGGTTGTTTTTCCAACTATTCCGCCCAAGAGGCATCGCCCCGTAATATCGCCCAAAACGGCAATTTCGCCACCGTATACCATTCCGCGCAAATCGGTTTTGGAAATTGTGGGAATCTTTGCGGTCTCGTTATCGGAACTGTAAGTGAAAAATGCGCTTGTCGCATAAGAATGGCTTATTGTTCCGCCTTTGTTTTCGCCAACCACACCGCCGACAATTACTTGCGCCGTTCCCGCGGGAATCAAAATCCCGCCATACAATCGGCTTGTGCTTGCCGATGCCAAAGGCCACAAACTTTGTATTGCTTTGTCGCCCGAAGTAGTATCCGCCAATATTGACAAGACTTTTTCACTTATTAACAAATCAAAATAACTGTTATAAACAAAGCCACTACTTTGCCCCACAACGCCGCCGATTGTTCCAATCGCAATCATGACACCGCTATTGTAACAATTTTGCACTGTGCCGGCGCTTAAACCAACCACGCCGCCCGTTGTGCCGCCATTTTGATTGACAATTACACTCTCGCTTGAAAGATTTTGCACCTTTCCGCCCAATTTGTTTTGTCCGCAAACACCGCCCAAGTTTCCAACGGCGTCAACCGTTTTCAAAACAACAATTGAAAGTTCCGTTGAAATAACAATGTCTTCCATTTTGATTTTGTCTTTGAATTCATTGCCAACTTCAAAATTATTAAGTCCCACTACTCCACCGATATTGTAACCTTTAATCGCACTGAATGTAACTTTCCCACCAATATGCATTCCTTTGTTTTCTGTGACTTTGCCTCCGTTTTCACCCGCAATTGCGCCAAAGTTCACATTTATATTCGCGTCCGTATCACCGACAAAAGTTCCCGCCAAATCAACCCAAACGTCGCTAATCAACCCGCCCGAAGCAACCAAACTTGCCACCACACCGATACAATTTTTTGTTTGCGAAGACGTGAAATTGAACGCCATTGCCGTGTTGTTGAATTTTATATTTTTAACCTTGCCGCCCAAATTATAAAACATTCCAAAATATGTTGTGTCGCCCGAAGTAAGCCCAAGTGTCGCCCCAACTTCATAATTTGTGAAAACCGAAGACACGGAACTTGCTCCGTTTGCGGTCATGAATGCTTGCGCGCCGTCCAATTCGCCTTGGAAATTCCTTATCGGCGTCAATCGTTCGCCGATGAATGTAATGTCCGTCCATAAAAAGTATCGCCCTGTACGCGCTATTGGGGTTTCGGCTTCAAAGTTTTTCCCTTCGTAATAATTTGTTCCTCTTGATGTGTAAAAGTATTCCAAGAATTGTTTTTTTGTTCGAATTGCGAATACCCCACTACTTGGGTCAACAATTGTTATTGTAACCGTTTTTATTGAAGTCCCCGCCGGTCCAACAACACTGTCGGGCTGCTTGCCGTCCAAGTTCAAATGAATTGTATCAAGAGGATAAATCACAAGAGTAATTGAAATCTTTTCATAAGTTGCGCTTTGATTGTACGCCATCAAAACGCCTTTTTGATTCACGGAAATAATCTTTCGCGTCGCATCGCCCGTCGAAATCAAATCCTTTTCATAAACCGTAATTGATTGCGTCTTGTCGCTTCTTGTTGACCCAATAGTTTTTAAAACCACGTTCGTATCTCTGTCGCGAATCTCGAACTTCATTCCGTATCTGTCGTCACGCCACCTGTAACCGCCGACTTGCGCCGCCAAAGCGTTCGGCGTAGGATGCAAATCATGCAATGCATAATCCGCGGTTCGTTCAAACAAAGCATTTGTCGGGATTTCCATTAACAAACTACTATAACCACTGTTCATTTTATTTTCATCCGGCACAGGTGTCACGTCATACAAATTAAGCGTTTGCACGGGCGTAGCGTCCTCGACACGCACATAATATTTCATTGGATTCGACACATTTGTAAAAGACGGCGTTTGCAAAATAAATGTTCCATTAGGATAAGTAATACTTTGCGTCACCACGAAAAACAATGTTTGCGCATCATCTGCCTTTCGTAATCCTTGTAATTGAAACTTGTTATAAGCCAATTGATTAACGGAATAATTCACCGTTCCCGCGGGCGCGTTAATTGTTCCGGCCCAGCCCGCAATCGGGTGATTTGCACCTTCGGTCTCGTTCACATAATGCACAACAATTTCAATCGTGTCTAAACTCTTCTCCGGTTCGTTTTCGGGCTTCACCGCGCCGTCATAAAACAAAGTCCGCCTTGAATACAATGTGCTTTCCGTCTTTCCGTTTTTAAACTCGACATGAGTAATCGTATTCACAACAACAACTTCCAAAGGATAACTTCGCGTCCTTAAATCGCCCACAATCGCCCTTGGATTGTATGATTTAAATTGTATGCCCGCGCCGTAGATGCCTTCTTTAATCGGCGTCAACGTCCCACGGTCAGGACCGAACGGCGAAAACCAACCCGTTGTATCCGTCGAACTAAACACACCCCAGACCGCAGTATTCGAAGGCGTAATTGTGCCGTCAATGTCTAACGCGCCCACGACGCCCAAAGAATAAGACCCGTCAATTTGCAAAACCACACGCGTCAAAATCTTGTTATTGTAATAAGTTGTATCGCTTGGCACGTCGCCCGGCTTGTGCCTTGTTCCTTCGTCAAAAATGCGCCCCTCGCCTACTCTGCGCGGAAACATATCGGCAACATTTGAAACGGTTTGCACGGGCAAAATCTGTAAATCAATCCATTTTCCAGTCAAATAAGTAAACCTTACCCGATAAGTTTCCAAACTTGAAATCATGTTTAACGCATCGGGCTCAACCACAATTCTAAACTTCGCCCTGTTTCCGTCCGTGCCAAGCGGTTTTATATCAAAATAACTTGAATGCGCCGAGTTCACATATCTATACCTGTATCCGTCGCGCGCCTCGCGAGCATTCAATTCGCCAATATCATCGCTAATCTTTATGCCTTCCAAATAAAAATCGTAATAAGATTCATTCAAATCAACGCCTTCGCTTGGCAAAATCGGATAAAGAATATTTGTCGGCGTTTTGTCTTCGCCATATGCTTTGATTTCTTTTATGTCTCTTACAAGTGTCAAATCAATATATCCAACGGCAAATTTCAAATTTTCCGCCCACTTGTTTCTGAATTGGTCTACACTTCGCACAACAAGCCTGACCTTTTCGCATTCCAATAAATCCTTGTCATTCAAAAGCATTGCAAACTCGATACCGTATTCCATTCCGCGGAAATCGGAACTTTCTTCCGGCGCAATTTGCCCGATTTGCACGGGGCTTCTTCCGTACCACATATGCATGGCAAAGTCTTTGTCATTCGGTTCGCCATTTGTCACAATTCGTTTCGGATATTTCGTCCAATCGGTTTTTGTTTCACCGGTTTTGCCAAGTTTCCCCGTGTATTCAATTTCAAAATAAATGTTGGCATTTGTTTCAAAATATTCTTTGTTGTTGTGAATGAATTGCTCGTGCCCGTTTATGTGTTTTACATTGAAACTTACCGCCCTCGCCAAATCATTTGTATTTGTATAATATAATCCCAAAGGCTCTTTCGACCCATTTGCCGTAAGCGCATTATATGGGTCATAATCGGGATAAACGCCCTTTGTGGAATCCGTACCGTTTTTAAACACATTGTAAGCCAAAACATTTATTCTCTTCGGCATTGCTTGCACTTTTGAATAAGCACTTCCCGTCAAATGTATTTCGTCCCCCGTGTTCGGTTTCCCGTCCGGGTCAATTATAGGATAAACAATGACATCTACATAAGGTTGTGCGCTGCCTTCCGTAGCGCCATGAGCACTTAAACGGAATTGTTTCAAATCCATTTGGTCAACTTCAATGTATCTTTCGAATCTGTTTGTAACGCGACTGTAATATTTTGTGTAATCATTTATTACATAAAATCCGTAACTGTCCGAAGCGTAATTTTCCAAACTCACTTTGTATTCAACTTCGCTTTTGTAACCTTTTGCGTCATTGTTTTCATGATTTGCAACCAAAGCAACCGTTTTCACGCCACCTTGCCCATTCAATTTCACTTCACCCATTGGCTCGATAATATAAACTGTGAACTCTTCTTTTTTGTCTGTGCCACGAAGGAAAGCATTTATTTTAACCGAAGGCTTGCTCTCGGGCAATTTCCAACTTATTGTAAGGCGGTTGTTTCGGATTGAAAAATATTGCGCACCTACTTGTGTTTTTTCAATTTCAAAATCAATGTTGCGCTCTGTCGCCGTAAAACTTCGCCACGCGGTCGGGCTCACTTCGCGTGAAATTGAAAAGAAATCAAAATCGCCCTCTTCGAAATCCAAAACCGCATCGGTGCCGGATTCATTCGGCGCAATTCCCGACTTAAAGTTTTTCATAACCGCAAAAGTTTTACCGTCCCGAATGCGGAAATCTTTGCTTGGCACGGACACAATTACTTTCAATCTTGCCTCAACACCACCGCCACCCGCCATAATTCGGAACTCTGCAACGCCGCCATTTCGCGCCTGAACTTGGAAACTGCCTTTCCCGTCACGCGTTAAAATACTGTCTTGCATTGGAATTGCGATTTCGGGATTTTGACTTTGGATATATACTCTGTTGCCTGCTCCGCTTGGCATTTTATTTAATTGCACCGTCACAGTTGAAACAGGAAAATTAAAATCCCCACCCGCCAATCTTTCCGCCGTGTACATTTTTTCGGCATCCATTTGAATTGTAAGTGTTTGTGTGCTTAATTTTATACTTGAACTTGCATAAGGGTCGGTCTCACATTTAACAAACAAAAAAAGACTGCCCAATACACTTGAAAGCAATACTGCCACGCCGGCACTCATAAGCATCAATCGTCTTTTGCTCATTTCAACACATATATATTGTACCTAATTTTAACAAAAATAGCAAATCATTTTTTGCGCGTGCGACGCGCGGCGGGTCGCCTTCGGCGTTACTACAATGGGCTTTAATTCCCAATTGTTATTTTGTTTGGGGCAAGCAATTCAATATCAAAAGCCGTCCCGCTTGGTTGTTTTGTCGCCGCCCCGTTGCCGGATATCTCGCATCTGTAAACCGCGTTATTGAACACCTCTTTGTTGGTTTCTTCCGCGGCTTTGAATGCCTTAAAAGAACTTGCGCCCGCGATTTTAATATTTGCTACCGCACCCAAAACCACCGAAATATCTCGCTTGACGTCTCTTAATTCCCCGCCGTACAATTTAATCCTGCTTGGAATTACACCGTCTTTTTTCTTTACATCTCGAAAAGTTGCCTTCACACTTGTGTGCCCTGCGCTTGCCGTGGCAATATCGCAAAAGCCATATATTTTTGTAACCGTAATATCGCCGTCAACCGCACGCACAACCACTTGGCTTTCGCGTGTATCTTGGGCAAAGTTCAATTCCACTCCGCCTTTTCTTTTTTCAACCACGGTATTTCCTTGTATGTTTGAAATCTTTAAAAGATTGCCGGCGTTTGCACGCACAAGCACGCTCATCGCGTCAACTTCATATCCAATGTCAAATCCATCGGTCGAAGTCTCTTCAATTTTTATGTTCCCCGGCAAAATCCCGCCGGTTATTTTTGAAATATTTACATTTGCACTACCGCAAAGCCCCACTCCGTCAACGCCACGCAAATCCAAACAATAAACTTCCGCCGCCGTAATTGCAACATTGTTTGAACGAATTGTTGTTTGTCCCACGCGCCCCGAAATATCAATTGTGCCTTCGCCCTTGAATTGCAATGCGCCTTCAATTGTGTGGGCTTTAAGTATATTTCTTCCGCCCTCGATTATCACACCGCCGGTGGCAACTGTGGCATCTGTAACATCTTTAAGGTTCAAAGTGGCATTCGCCTTGACGCGCACGCGCTCGATATCTTTTTCGCAATTTACGGTCGCGCCGTCATTTACATTCAATGTGCCAATTTTCATTTCGGCACTTTTCAAAAAATTCACTCGCCCCGTGCCATTTATGTGCAAGTTTTCAATTGTCAAATCGCTTGCCGCAGTTTCGTCGGTATCAAAAAAGACATTGCTTTTCCCCGTGTCAAGTTTAATGTTTTTTATTACCATGTCGTCGGCAACCGTTACGGCTTCTTCGCCTTCGCCAATTATTTTGGTTTTGGATTTAAGATTTATATAAACCTTTGTTGTTTTCGCCACCATTCCTTTTGGTTCGCGCACAAGAATCTTTGAATAAGGCGTCCCCGTTTCAAGGTCAATTTCATTGTAAAAATAAACTTGTGTGCGTTTAACGCTATTGAATGAAATACCATTTGCATTTTCAAAGACTTGAACTCTGCCCTCGTCACGTTGCCCAACCGCGCGCACGTTTATGTAAATCTCGGCACTTTGGCTCTCTATAACCAAATTATCTTTTTGTAAAACTGTTTTTAAATTGGGGTCACTGTACGTTACATATTTGCTTTGGACAAAGACGCCACCCATTCCAAACGGAGTAAAGGTTGGAATTAAATAAAGTGAAATCACAAATACACCCACAACAACAAACGCAAGGCACGCAATGGTTCCCATGACAACTTTTGGACGAATGTGTTTCACGAAAACAAGTGTAGCACATTTTTAACGATTTGGCAAGAAAAATCTTTTTAAAATCTGGGCGCATTCTTTGTTTTCAAGGTCTGTTGCCGGGGTTTTCCAATTTAAATCGCTTGTGGATTTCGCGCCAAAATAAACATTTTTTAATCTTGCATTTATTATTGCGCCCATGCACATTTGGCAAGGTTCAAGCGTAACATACATTTCGCAATCGTCCAACCGCCAAGACTTCAATTTCTTGCATGCCTTGTTAATTGCCAAAATCTCGGCATGATAAAGCGCATTTTGTTTGCGCTCCCGTTGATTATAAGCGCGTGCAATTATTTTATTGTTTCTTACAATTACCGCGCCAATGGGAACTTCACCGCGCTTGAAGGCTTTTTCGGCAAGAGACAAGGCTTCTTCAAGATAGTTCACAACAAGCCCCAAACAAATGTGAAAATTGTAATAATTGAACCAAGGAAAATTATACCGGAAAGAAGTGTTTTTTCGGCGACAGAAAGCGGGGTTTTGTCGCGTGGTTCGCCCGCGGAAATGTAATATTTTATTGCCAACATTCCGCGATTTCTGGCGACACGAATTGGAACGATTGGCGGGATTTCAAGATTTTTAAATCGGTCAATAAAAGATTGCTTTGCCATGTTTTGAATCAAAAATACAATGAAGAAATACAGAAAAACGGCAAAGATAATGTAAAATATAGGGGAACTTTCAGCCCAAAAATGTGCATAATATGATGAAAAATCACCCAAAAACCACCCATTTTCAAGGGCAAAAGAGAGATAAACGCTTGCACTATTATTGAAAAAATGAATAAAAATCGCGGGCCAAATTGACCTTGCGGCAATTGCGGTAAGCCCCATAAAATATCCCATAACGGTGGCGTAAAAGAATTGGACTATGTTCAAATGCATCAAGCCAAACAACAAAGCCGACAAACCAACGGCGGAAACAATACCAATTCGGCGCGAAAAACCACGCAAAAGAAGCCCTCGGTGCGCGGTTTCTTCGCACACTCCGGGCAATATTCCAATCAAGACAATCATAATAACAAGACCCCAAACGCCGGAAAAAGCCATGTCTGCGCCGCCACCGCTTTGCGCGCCACGATGCCCCAACATAACCAAAATCATGTTGAAAACGCCCGCCACAACCATGTTGAAAAAATACATACAGACGGCCAAAACCACGGTAACAACCATTATTTTCGGGGTGATTTTTTTGAATCCGAACATTTGGAAGAGCCCGTTCTCGTGTGGTCCGTGAACAACGAAATCTCGAAATGTTTGCGTTTCGGGCTTTTGTTTCTTGCGGTAAATATACATTCCAAGGACGGAAATGCCGAACAAAATTACAATTTGGCTTAAAAATGAAAACAATATATCGCTTGCTGCGTCCGGCATTGCGTCATACATTCCGGCGGAAGCGCCAATGCGCAAACAAACAAAGGCAGCCAAAATCACCAAGTAAGTTATACAAGTTGCCTTGAAGAGGCTTGGGGTTTTAGAGTTTTCTGCTTGCAAGGGTGACCTCCTTTATTTTTTGGAAAAGTGCAACAATGATTAGACTTCCAAGAGTTGCCAAGAATACAAGAGTGAAAATTGTATTCACGCCCCAAGTATACGGCAAAACATCGGATTGTGCAATAAATGTATATGTGACAATGAAAAAGTTATTGATAAAGTGAAGCATGATTGGGTAAAAAAAGTTTCCCGTTAAATAAAAAGCGGTGGCAAAAATGACGCCGAGAATGAATTGATAGATAAATTGATTGAATGAATGGTGATAAATTGCAAAGACAAGGGCGGAAATGAGAATAGCAAAAATAGGTTTTATTTTTGTGAAGCGAAGAAGAAGATAAAATAATCCAAGCCGAAAAATTGTTTCTTCCATAATTGGGGCAAGGATTGCGGCATAGGTAACCCAAAAGGCGTATTTTGGAAATGTGGTTATTTCAAGTGCTGCGGCGGGCTTTTCCCATTTCAACCAAATAAATAAATCAATAAAAGCAAATTGCACCAAGATATATGCCGCAATACAAATCAGGGCGATAAGAAGCATAAAGAGTGCAACTTTCGGGGTTGTGCGCCGAGTTAAAGTCATATATAATTGTATCATGATTATTCAGAGTCTTGCAAGCGGGTCGAAAGGAAATTCGGTTTTTATTGCAAGCGAGAACGCAAAGATTTTGGTTGACGTGGGGCTTCCATGGTATCTGTTGGAAAAACGCTTTGTAGCGGCCGGAATTGACCCAAGGACGATTGAAGCAATCTTTATCACACACGAACACGGCGACCATGTTTGTGGCTTGGAAGGCTTTGTAAAGCGGTTTAAAACGCGTGTTTATTTGCAAAAGGATTGTGTTGGGGTGTTCCCCAATTTGCCAAATGAATGTGTGCAAATCTTTGACGAAAATGTAACCGTGGGCGATATTTTGGTTGAATACTTCCCCGTTCCGCATGATAGCAAGTTTTGTTTTGGATATACGTTTAGGTGTGGTGATGAAAAGATTGGGCTTGCAACCGATTTGGGGCGAGTGAATAGCAATATTATCGCGGCGTTATCGGGAAGCCAGATTGTGTTTATTGAATCAAATCATGACCTTTTGAGATTGACGGGCAATAAAAAATATCCGCTTGTTTTGAAGAGAAGAATTACAAGTTCCGTTGGACATTTGAGCAATCCTGCGGCGAGTATGGCGATTTATCAATTGGCAAAGACGGGTGTGAGCCAATTTATTTTGGCACATTTGAGCGAGCAAAACAATTCACCGACCATAGCGTTTGAATGTGTGCGGGATTTTTTGGCGGGGCAAGGAATTATAGAGGGGCGAGATGTTTGGATTGATGTGGCAAGTCAAGACAAAGTCGGGTTAAGATTTTCGGTCAAGGGTTAAAGGCTTTTAAGACGCGCCATGTTTTTGCTTGCCATGTTTAGGGCTTCGGCGTTTATGTGTTTGAACTTTTCAAGAACTGCGATTGCGTTATTGTTGACTTCGCGGGCTTGGGCGACATTTTTGGCGTAAATAAACTCGTTGCTATCGCACATGGGTTTTGATGCGTTTAAAACTTCGCGAGTTGCGTCGTAAAGGTGTTCGGATTCCGTTTTATAATTGCCATGACCCATATCAAAAAAATAAATATTTGTATTGCCGACGCGCATATTGTCGCCGAACAAATCGAAATTAAAATCAATTTCAGCCAAGCCGAGCCAATCGCCAAAATATTCTTCAATGCCGCCTTTGCCAATTTGGGCAAGAGGTTTTGTGGCGTTTGGTTTGAATCTTTTGCCAAAAAGTTTTGGCATGAATGAAAAGATTGATTCTGTGGATTTTTGGTGTACATAATCCAAAATCGGGGCAAAATGATAACCGCGCGCAATGCCGAGTTCGGATTTTTTCATATATTTTTCAATGTAATCGGGGTTTTCGGTTTCCCATTTTATTGCCGCAGAGCCGTATTCAAACACGCCGTGACTGTTTCCGCCTTTGCCGATTTTGGCAAATTGAGTAATGTCGAAATTACTTTCGACAAGTTTGTTTTTCGCAACCAAGATATCTTTTTTGACATTTTCAATGTCGTATTCCATTGCCCAATTGTATCACAAAAAATTAAGATTGTCAAGATTATGGATTTGTGATATAATTGGTCCGTGGAAAAACACGTTGGGATTGCAAAAATATTTGAAGATGTCTTTGGATATGTGCCGGAAGCGGACTCTTTTGATTTTCCGCATGAGGTTCGGTCAACAAAAGACAGAGATTTGCAAATTGTGGCGGGATTTGTTTATGCAATGGAGCGCGGACACGGAATTGTTATCACGAATGCGATGAATACTTACCATTTGCCGGCGCGATTGATTGCGGAAAACGGATTGGCAACGGGCGATTATATAGAGGCTTTTGCCGACGATTATTGTGTGCAAAGCATAGCGAAACAATCGGACATTAAACCGAATGCGTCCGGTGCGACTCGCCCTTTTAGGCAAGTTTTGGTTGGGGATTTGAGATTCAAATTGGGTCAACGAATAGTAATACAAGGCAAAAACAAGTTTGATTTTGTAGAATACATGAGCCGATTCAGTTTGCCGAAGACGAAAAAGATTGCGCTTTTGATTGATGAGAGCGACGATTGCATGACATATTTGGAAGAAGCGGGATTTGAAAAAGTGTTTTTGTCGCGCGTCAATCACAATTTGAAAAAGCGGGTAATGTTGGCGCTTTATGCATTATTTATTTCAAAACAAATGTGCGCAAAGGGCGAAGATGTAATTTTATTTGTAGACAGTTTCAATAAACTTTTCAGGATTTACAATGCGACTTTTTCCAATTCAGAAAAGATAGAAATTGCCGAATTGCACGTTGGACCTTATATGGATTTGAAAAGTTTTTTCATGGAAGCGAAACAGTCGGCAAACGCTGGCTCTTTGACAATTATTTCAAACATTGTCGAGCCGGTTAGCGAAATTGAAAAATATGTAGTTGGCGAGTTTATAGAAATGTGTTCCGTTATTTCACCCGCATACGAGAACGCAAGCGAATAAACAAAAGCACGCCGATTCCAAGACCAATTGACGCCCCGATTCCAATGTAAACCATTGTGGTGTTCGAGGCTTGTGTAATTGTAAATCCGTCAACGAATACCGTTGTGCCGTTTGAAGCGGTGACGACAACCGTGTATTGTCCGACTTCGCCGTAAGTGCGCGTGATTGTTTCGTTTATGTCGCGGTCGACAACTTTGTCGCCAACAACCATAGTCATTCGGGTGCTTATGTCATATCGGTCAATTTCTGCTCCGTCGCGATAAACCGCAAGAGTTGCAGTGCCGCTATTACAAACCCTCATGACGTCAATTGGTTTGAACATTATGGAAACGTCTTCTTTGTATTCATTGCCGAATGCTTTTGACGCCGTAACCGCCGAGCGTGTCATTTTCAACGGAGCGATGAGTATTTCGCGGTCGATTGTGTAACCGGGGCGCAAGTTCGTCGCGCCGATTGCAAATGTGATTGTGTAACGACCTTCACCGCCCGCGACGGGAGCAATGTAAAGATTTTTCAATGGGGCGACGCCGAATTGATTTGTGATGTCTGCTCTTCCTCCAAAGGTTACGGCGGTGATTGAAATATTTGACGCACCCGAATACATAAACGATTGCATGAACCTTGACGAATCTACAAGTTGGATTGTATGGGTGGAAGAAACGGGCTTGCCGCCGGATTCGTGAATCCAATATGTGCATTCAATGATGTAACGTCCGGCTTCGGTAAAGGTGAATTCGCGTTCGGTTTTTTTGTTTTCTTCGCTGAAAACGAAGCCGAAATCCACTTCTTCTTTGTCGCGCCAAACGCGAATGCTTTTAATGTAATAATAATCATTGGCTTCGGCGACAAAACTTGGCAAAGAGGTAATTGCGGTCAACGTAAACGAATTGTTATAAACCATTTCATCAATTATGGTTTCAAAATTGCTTGTGCCGGATTTAATTAAAAGTGGCGGAACCGAAAAATTGTAAACGGTATAACAATCACGCCCGTCGAAAGCGGTGCTTTTGTTCCCCGCCCAATCCCGAATGCGCAATTCAATTATGCCGTAATCGTTTTTGCCGATTGTAACTGTGTCTGCGCCGAATGCGCGCCCACCGACAACATTATTGTGGCTGTATTCAATGTAATAAACATTTGTTTTTCGCGGGTCGGCTTCCGTTGATTTAACGGCAGAAGCGGATTCAAGCGTGTACCATATTCCGTTTTTCGGAATGGTCGAATAAACTTTGTGCCCACCCGAAACGGGCGTATTCGGATTTCCGTTTAACAAAAGATTTGATTTCGCGCCGATTTGCGCGGTAATTCCAATCACGAAATACATTCGGACGTGCGTCGCCATGTTTTCAAGGTAATAATATTTCCATGTGTAACTTATTCCGTTGTCGTCGGCCTTTGTGATTTTTTCGCCGATTTTCCCAAGTATTCGGTTATGATTCAACGACGGCACAACTTCAATCACACCATTTGAATAAGACGCGGGAATTATTGTGCTTGGCAAAACAGTTGGCGTAATTGGAACGTCAACGTCTTCGCGCGTTGAAGACGAAAACCAATACACGGGAATGTTGCGCTTGACGCCCGCTTTGTCGCCGGTTATATCAAGAATATTTGGAACGCCCGTGATTCCCGTCGCGGTGTTAAGGTCGAAAAGTTCCGGACTTTCAATCAAATCAACCCATTCGTCATTTTCTTTGTGGCGGATTTTATAATTCAAATTGTCAACTTCGGAAATTATAATCGTATGCGGACGTGTTGCGCCCAAATCATTTTCAATTTCAATGTCATATCTTCCGGGTTTGTCCAAAATAAATCTTGTGGCAAAGCGGTTGATTTGCAACTTTTCAGTTGTTCCGTCGGGGTTTGTAAGGCGGTATCGAATATTTGAACCGTATAAAAATCCACGACGGTCAAGCGTGACTTCAACCATTCCTTTGATGCCTTCTTTGGCTTCTAATCTTTCCGGCGATATTCCCATGCCGTTAATTGTTCTGAATTGTAATTCGGGCAAGACATGATAAAACGTCCACAAAGCCGGCCAATCGGGCAAGGCGCGCGGGTCGGGCACAATTCCGGGAAGTCGATTTGTTCCGTTCCATTCACCGCCGGAAATGCGGAAATTAAGCGTTGCGATATGCTCGCTTTGGTCATTTATTTGAATATTTGGGTGAACCGAATACGCCCAAATGTCGCCGCGAACATTGGTGACTTGTCCACGGTGCGCGCCGTTGACTTCAATTGCAAATCCGTCAACAACCAAATTATAAGTGTTGTCATTCCATTCAATTCGAACACCGCTTGCGTGCCCTACATAATGGATTCCGTTTTTCCAATCATCATTTCCGTTAAAAATTATATTGCAATACAATCCCTCGTCACTGTGGTGTTCGGCGAAAGTAAAGCGATTGAAATCGTCACGAATTACAATAACATAACTTTGGTCGGCGGAAAGTGTTTTTGAAAAATTATCGGAAGGAAACGCCTCTTCTTTTAAAATTGGAAGATTGCTTTTTGTTTTGTTTTCAATTGTATAGATTTCAATATAAAAATTAAGCCCCGCAAACATTTTCACCAAATCTTCGCGATTCTTTATTTCCACACGCAAGTTTCCGTCTTCGTCAGCGGAAGTTATAACTTGCGGGCGCGGCGTATCCACGGTGGCTTGGGTGATTATTGCTTTCTCTCGGGCGCCAAAGCCGTCGTCATATGTGAAACTTATTTTCTTGCCACGCCCGTCAAGAAGCATTTGGTTAAGATACCCTTCGAATGCTTTCATTGCGGTCGGCGCGTTATAGTTATTTTTCAAATTGTTGTCGTCATATTTGTAACGGAAAAAATCCGGACCGTCGAAATCGTCACCAAACTCGCTCTTCACCGTATAAGAGAACTTGAAATTAGGATTTGCATCCCAAAAGGCGGTTAAATCGCCAACTCCAATGTCTGTACCAAAAATGTTGCGGCTGCTTGTGAAAAGATTTTTACTTAATCGCGAACCCGTAATTGGGATTTCTTCAACATATCTTGTGTCACGAAGTTTTACATAATAACTTGCGCAATTGCCCGCAATATCCCATTCGCGAATATTGAAAAATCTGTTTTGTTTTTCCGCCAAATTAACAATTGACGAAAACGGACGTCCGGTATCCATATTAAGCGCTTCTTTGTTCCAATAATTGAAACGTGTGAAATCCCCCGTAATTTGGACAAGATTCTCGTTCACTTCACGATATTCAATCAAAGCGGTTTCGCTTGGGTCTTTTCCATTGAAAACAAAATTGTTTGGCAAAGGATAGACATAATTTTTGTTGTTTTCTTTTGGCGAATCCGCATAAAGTGTGTCCATCATTTTGATTGCGTTGGTCACAATTATCCCGTCCTTGTCAATGCCAAAGTCTTTTGTTTTTGTCGCAAGATTCCATTTTGGTGGTTCGTTATCGAAAAAAAGTTTTCGCGTAATTTCTCGCGATGGGTTCTCTACTGTGTGAACTTCCGCCGTAACTTGCCCAAGGTCCAATCTTATCAGATGCGTAACATCGTATTTTTTTATTGTAAGATTTCCTGTGTTTTCAATCTTAATTACATTTTCATAAACGGGATATTGACCATTGCGTTCCCACCAACCTTCCGGCGTAATTTCGGTCATAATATGCCCTTCGCGCCCGTCGCCCAAAGTTAATACCGTTTCCATATCGTTAATTTCGGCAAAGAAATTCGAAGCCCCGCCAAGATTTTCAACCCCGAACTCCAACTTGTCGCCGTCGGCAAATTGCGAAAATTCTTGCGTTGGCGGTATCTTTTCACCATTTCGATACCAAAAGACGGGCACATTGCCGGCCTCTATATCAAAAGTAATTTCCGCACTGTTGCCTTGAACTTGGCGAGTGCCACCCGTAATTGGCATTGGTTTTATGCCACCGCTTCCGTCACGGATTGTTATTACATACAATCCGTCTTGGGTAAATGTTGTGGTGCTTTTCCATGTTGATTCATTAAATTCAAGTTTCTTTCCCCCGTTAAGCGGTCTTTCATTATGCATTACCGTCGCCACCAACAAAAGCGTTTTCATTGTCTTTGTGTTTTTGTCGTCATAACTGCCGTCTTCTTTGTAAACTTTATATGGGACGGAAAAGTTTATACCGCTTCCATATTTTGAACCGAACCTTGGGAAATAAAGGTCGGCGTCGGCATTTGTGTGAATTGGTTCAGGATTTCGGAAGTTTAAATAATTTGCTTTTTTATTGCCGAACATCATCTCAACTTCACTTGTAAATGGGTCGGCGCGAAATGGGATTACTTCATTTTGGTCAACAATGAAAAAGTAATTTCTCACTGCGTCTTTGCGGTCGAAATCGGTAAGTTTGTCATAATTTTTAAACTTTGTGTCGGTCAAATCTTCGGTAGTTTTATATGCTTTGTCACTGTAAGTATATTTTCTTGAAATCACATAAAGCCCGCCCGGCGTCTTTGCCCCGTTTGGCATAATTGAAATGTTTACCGTCTCGCCTCGCAAACCTTCGTCATGATAAAGTTCGGTGTAGGCGGTTCTGCTGCTTGCAAAAGGATAATTTGTACTTCCCGGCGAAGCGTCAAAATCAAACTCGTAATATTGCATACTTATTTCGTCAACAACATACATATCGTCAATTTTAATATTCGAATCGTCGGGGTCTTTCCACGGGGCGGAAGTCACAAACCGCAATGTTACATAATTCATGTTTGCCATTCCGTCCGGCATTACAAGAGTTGCCGTTGTGTTCACACCGCTTGGCACAAGCATATTGTCTTCCACAACTTGCATTCTGCTCTTGTCGCGATTAAGCCAAACATTCCGCTTCGCCACATTCCCCACAACATCGGTCGAGCGCAAAAAATAACTTCCTTCGTCCTTTAATGTTACGGTACAAACCCCAGAGCCAGAAATTGGTTTGGCGTAAGTAACTTTGTTTTCGCCCACATAATAATCGCCACTGTTGCCGAATGACACATCGGTTTGCACAAAACCGTCGTCGGATATTGCATTTTTGGTTTGGTCAATTCCAATATTTATAACGCCCCATTCGGGTTTTACCATATCAACTTCTGTCGCAGTTATAAAAGGTTGGATATCGCGCCAAAGCGTCGAGCCATTGGAATATCTGGGCTTGTCCAAAATGCTATAAATTGTATTTGTTCCGTCCGTTGCAAGAATAACTTTCCTTGCGCCAAATCCCATTATTACATTTGTGTCGTCAACGATATTTGCGTCATCAACGGGCTCTTTTATTTGTGCAAAACCAATTTCAGTGTTGTCAATTATGAATCCAAAAGTTGTGCTTACCCCCATTGTGTCCGTCACAGTAATTATATAAAGCCCGCCCAAAGTAAAATCCATGCGTTCGTTTGCGGCGTTGTTTCCGTTATTGTGAATATACCATTTGTCGTTTTCTTCCAATTTGATTGGATAATCCGTTTTTACGGGCGTCATACTTAATTTTGATTTCGCCCAATATCCACCGGTAATCGGAGTATTAGTTGTGTATGCGTTGAAATTGATGCCCGTTATTTCATTTTCTTTTGGAAATTTTGGGGAATCATTATTGCTTGCAACATAATAATTTTCGTTTTCTTCAAACGGATAAAACTCAACTTGTGCCGGGTCATTGTATTTTCCCGCCGTTGAATTGTGGGTGAAAAAGTTCCTAACCGTATCTTGGTCACTTGCTTTTCTGTCCCATGCAACATTTACTTTTGTTGGGTAAAAAGGGTCATTCCCGCCGAAATATTTAAAGTTTTTGCATAAATCAAATGCCTTGTGTGTGTCAACATTTGCAAATATATCAAGATTTTGCAATACTCCGTCGTCAACCACAAGCACAAACTCGACCATAGAGACAAAATTGTTTCCGTATTCAACCGTGAAAATGTATATCCCGTTTGTAAATCTTCCGTCATTCGGAATATATATTTGCCCGTGACTATCTGGTCTTAATATCTGCGCGTCTTCGGGTTTTTCTATTTCACCTGTGAACTTGCGTTTTGTCAACGTAACGCGCGCAAGGGTCGGCGAAACTTCGTAAGGTCCAAGCAACGTGCCGTTATAACCGCTTGTGACGAAAACAATGGCGTTCGTGTGCGAATCAAGATTCACCACATTGGCGGCATAGTCGTTAAAATAAAGCATTTCCGGAGCGCGCGGCTCGGGATAAGTTACTTGGACACGCGGGTTAATATAATTCGTTATACGGAAATAAAAACATTGAATGTCGGTCTCTTCGTTCAAACTTTCTTGATTAAGTGATTTCAAAACGATAAAATATAAACCGGGCGTGGTAAATTGTTTTCCAATTTGATATTCGCCGGAATCACGCACCCAACTGTTTGGCGCATCAAATACTCCCGCCCTGTTGTACAAAACAACACCGAATTTTATTTGGACATTTCCTTGCAAACTTACCGGCGGTGAATTGGTCGTCGCCGTTACAAAGTTTTGATTATTGTTTAGTAAATGAATTAAATTAACACTCCAACCTGTCCAATTCCCACTGTGATTTTCCCAATTTGAAGCATTAGGGATTGCGGTTGAATTAAGTGTATTGATTTTCCCCGTAACATTTGCATCAACGGGTTTTCCATCCGTCGTGTATTTTCCGCCAAATGACAAAAGCCTTGATTTGCCGCCTTCAAGGTCATAATTTTCATAAAAAGCCTCTACTCCATAGACGCTTAACCTATTGACGGAATCGGTATAATTACCCCACGCGCCAAACAATTTGTATTTGATTTTTGATGTAATTACATAACTTCCAATTTGCCCCAATTCCACCCTATCGACGCTTGGACGCGGACTTGTTTTATCTTCTTCGGGAATGTCCATTGGCATACCGGAAGCGTCATAGGCATCGATATCAACTTCAAAAAATCTTGGGTCATATTCGATATAGGCTTTCTTTTGGTCGGCAAAATTATTGTAAAATTGGTTGCCACGTTGGTCTTGCATTTCTTCAAATCCGCCCGGCAAATCATCATTCACACGAAAGATTTTATTGGGCCAACTTTGAATGGTTTTGTTTTTGATAATGTAAAATGAAAAAGCATAAGAGATATATGCGTCTGGCGCCTCGCTTGATGTGAAAAGGAATTCATAAAAGCCTTCTTTATCAAACATTCCGAAAAGACGGTTATCGCCCATGTGTTGATAATATAAAGTATTGCTTAACAATGACGGTTCGTTTCCATAATATGCCCTTATTCCCGTCGCATTGCCGTAATAATGCACGGGAGGATTGCCCGCGGCGTCATAATATTTCCAATAAGTTCCATATCGTGTCAAAGTATCCGCACCTTCTATCGACCCAAGTTTTATACCGTGCTTTTCTTTTTGGGTGTCAATTTTTACCTTCTCGCCTTCTTCAAGTATGACAAAGCCGTAACTGTTGTATGTAATTCCTCCCGTAAGTGCGCCTTTTTCATCAACTTCGCGTTTGAAATTTCCAAGCGAATAAAATTGGTCCATTTCAGACCGTGAAAAGAGCGCAACTCTGTCCGTGCTTGTATCATTTGCCGGCTCTTTCGGGTCAAGGTCGGCACTTCCTACTGTGGCTTTGATATAATTTATACCCCAAGTGTTGTGCCCGTGTTCAATGTAACCTCTGTTTGTTTTTGTTATATCGCCATGTTTGTATTGAAAGCCTGTGGTTGCGGCTTCGGTAATAATCGTTTTATTTGGCACAGATGAAAAAACCGCACCGCAAACAATGGCGACAACGGCAAGGCACAGAACCACGAAAGACGCGAAGATTTTGCCTTTCATTTGTACGGTTTAGTATATCAAATAACAATGGAAATTAACAAGCAATTTCACCAATCAAATAAATCATTTTTCTTTTGTGCCGCGGTGTTAAAAACAATATCGTTTCTTTGGCGAATGTCGTAATAAATGTTTTCTTCGTCAAAATATTTGCTCTCGACATATACATCTGGGTCTTTGTAAACTTGAATCAAATTGTTTTGCAAACATTTCCAAAAATGCGTCACTTTACTTCTCAATGGATTATAACCAAAGCAATAAATGTAAAGCATTCCTTGTTGCATATCAAGCATTTCATTCGGCGGCAAAAGCGGGCGCGAAACGGTTTGTTTGGAAACAGATTTCGAACCGCTTTGACTGTCTTCTTTGGCAACTTTACCGGTGTTTTTGGAAACACTTTCATTTTCAACTTCGATGCTCATTTCACCCAAAAGGTTTGAAAAAATCTCGCGGCTTTCTTTATCATTAACACCCAAAAGGATTTGAATGTTGCAGTTACTTCGAATTGTTATTGCGGCGTTTGGTCCGTATTTTGTTTCAAGTTGTTTGTAATCTTGCAACACCAAATTAAGCCGAATATTGCGGCCGCGGGCAACGGTAATAATTGTGTCAAAGTCATTGATTTTCGGCATATTACCAAATTCGTCCAAAATGAAATGATTTTGCCACGGTAATTTTCCACCCATACTATTGGCAATATTAACAAGATTTTTATAAAGTTGCGCAACGCAAAGTGTTGCAAGAGTATGTCGAACCTTGATTTGGTCGGGAATAATAAGGAAAAATGCAGTCGGTTTTTTGGCAAAGTTTTCAAACACAATATCGGTTCCGCTTGTAATATAACAAATGCCTTTGTCGGCAAACATTGCAAGTTTTTGTGTCACCACACCGAAAAAGTTTTGCATTGTTTTATCCGCGTTACTTAAAACCGTTGAAGAAAGTTGTACCGCCGGACTTAAAGGTCCGCGCCCGTCAAAGTATTTCTTAATGCTTCCGAACATTGCGCTCGGGTCATTGTCGCGCACGCCCAAAATCTTGAAGATATTGTAAAAATTGAACTTCTCGCGGCTCATTCCAAGGTTTGGATTCAAACTGTCTTCCAACATTGCAAGAGCCGTCGCTTGAATCAAATCGCGCGCGGCTTCTTCCCAAGACGGGTCTTTTTCATTTTCAACGGGACAAATCATTGAACAAATATCTTTGATATCGGCTTCGGCATCGCTTATAAGGCGTTGTTTCAAAGTCTTTCTTTCCATGTCCGCCATGGCATAAGTTGGAAAAGCGATTTTGTTAAACTCGTACCATTCATTCGGATATTGGCTTGCAATGACGCGCAAGCCCATGCTTTTCGGTTCGACGTTTATGTGGCGCTTCATTTCTCTGTCCAAATTGTGCGCACGGTGAAACATATTCCAAGATTGCTCGAACGGGTTCCAACGGCTACTTTTTGTGGGTTCGGATAGATTGAAAACTTGGACGTCGTAACCTTGGCGTCGCAAAGTTTCCGCCGTAAAGCCAAAGATTTCGCCCTTTGGGTCGGTAATAACCATGTTTGGTTTTTCCGCACTGTGCCCCAAAGTATAAACATACGGCAAAACATAACATTGAGTTTTACCAGAACCGGTCGTACCCAAAATAATTGCGTGATAAGGTTCGGGAATCATGTTAATGTGAACGTCGCGCCCTTGGGCTTCAAACCGGACAAGAGGTCCCGTCTTTTTTGTTTGTTTCAAAGTGGCGACCGTACAATGCACATATTTGGTGTTGGCTTCGGACATAGTCATCCAGCGGTTAGAATAAAATTGTGAAATCTTTTTGCCTTTGGCATCATTTTCAAAAAACCCAACAAGCCACAAAAGCCCCGCGCCCAACGGAACGCAAATCACCAAAACAACAATAAGTGACACAATCGGATTTTCAAAACCAAACACATATGATTTTTACATTATTTTGTCTTTTCGTCAAATGTTTTTTCGGGTTTATCACTACTTCCAAGACCAATAGCCGCAAACAACAAATCCCCAATACCCACAATCCCGTCGCGAATCTTGTCGCCCTTTCCTTCGCCACCGCCGCCGCCCACGGCAAAATCGCGCTCGCGTTCGGTTCGGATTTTAACGTATGCTTTGCGCTCTTGTTCGTATTCGTTTTCTTCTTCCTGCTCTTCTTCGATTGCATCTGCTTCGCGTTGTCTTTGTTGTGCCAATTTGATTTGCCTGTTTGAATTTGTGTCCATGTAATTAACAAGCCCGGCAACATCGCTTGGATAATCGCCGTCCGCCGCGCGTTTCATTTTAACAAACTTTTTGTTTTTTGGTGGCACGGCAACCCCACTTAAACCAATTCGACCAATGCCATTTGTGCATCATCGCCACGACGCACGCCCAATTTAATAACGCGTGTGTAGCCGCCGCCTTGACCGACTTCTTTGATGCGTTTTGCATATTTCGGCGCAAGTTCGGTAAAGATTTTTTCAACAAGCGGGTGGTTTATGTTTTTTGTGCGTTTTTCAAAACTGCGTTTGTTTTCGTCTTCGTTTCGAACTTCAAACAAATCATAAATCAAAGACATAATTTTTCTGCGCGCCGAGAGTTTGTTCGCGCCGTCTTGCATGACGGTTTTTTTAACTTTTACGCCCTTTGCGTTTACAACATCTTTGTCAACTTTAACCGTGTCCAAATACGAATTGATTGCCAAAGTAATAACTTTTTCTGCGCGTCGCGCCGCCGCTTTTGCATAAGGCACGGTCGTTTCTATGCGGCCGTTCCACAAAAGTTGTGATGCTTGGTTGCGAATTACCGCCAATCTTTGGTCCGTAGGGCGACCTTGTTTTGCGTTGCTCATATTACATCACCCCGTCTTCGTCTGGACGAAGAGCCAATCCCATTGCTTCCAATTTGAAAATTATTTCGTCCAAAGATTTTGAACCCAAGTTTCGAACTTTTAACATATCGGATTTTGTTTTCGACACAAGGTCTTCAATGGTGTTAATGTTCGCGCGTTTAAGGCAATTTGAACTGCGCGGACTTAATTCCATGTCTTCAATGCTTTGTTCCAATATTTTAACTTTGGCGTCGGTTTTTCTTTCAATCAAAGTCGGCGCGTTTTGCATTCCAACCGTAAGCCCAATAAACAAACCCAAATGGTCTTGAATCAATTTTGCGGATAACGAAACGGCGTCTTTTGCGGAAACACTTCCGTTTGTGGAAACTTCCAAAATCAATTTGTCAAAATCAATTCGTTGTCCCACACGCGCGCTCTCTACATAATAATTGCATTTTGTAATTGGGCTGAACAAACTGTCGATTGCTATATAGCCGATTGTTTCGGTAGCGCCTTTTTGGTCGCTTGCCACAACATAGCCACGACCATTTTGAATAGTCATTTCCATGTCCAACTTTGCCCCGCTGTCAAGAGTGCAAATTACCAAATCGGGATTGCAAACGTCCACTTCGGAAGACTTTTCAATGTCCTTTGCGTAAACTGTGCAAGGACCTGACTTGTGCAAACGCATTGTCGTTTTGAAATCCATTTCTTCGTTGTGGGCTTTTAACACAAGCGATTTAAGGTTCAAAACAATGTCAGTAACGTCTTCGCGCACGCCTTTGATGACGGAAAATTCGTTATTCACGCCCGCAATTCGGATTGCCACAACCGCCGTTCCCGGCAAGTTCGACAAAAGCACACGCCTTAACGTATTGCCCAAAGTTGTGCCATAGCCACGTTCAAGCGGCTCGACGATAATTTTCGCGCTTGTTCCACCTGCGCTTTCCGTGATTGTGATTCTTGGTTTTTCTAATTCCATTTTCATTTTTTGTTCCCCCTTTATTATTTGCTATACAACTCGATAATCATGTTTTCGTGAATGTTCAAATCAATGTCATCACGCGCAGGCAATTCCAAGATTTTGCCCGTCAATTTATCGCCATGAAATTCAAGCCACTTTGGCATAACCGGTTTTTGTTTTTGCAAAGACTTGAACATTTCAAGCCCCCGTTTGTTTTCCTTGATTGAAATTACGTCACCCTTTGAAACTTGGAAAGACGGAATGTTCACGGGTTTGCCGTTTACCGCAATGTGTCTGTGCGAAACGATTTGGCGAGCCTCACTTCGAGAACTTCCAATACCCATTCGATAAACAACATTGTCCAATCTGCGTTCAAGCATCGCAAGCAAATTGTCGCCGGTAATTCCTTTTCTGCGCGTGGCTTCTTCGTAGTAGCCACGGAATTGGCGCTCTTGCACACCATAAGCGCGTTTGACTTTTTGCTTTTCACGCAATTGCACGCCGTATTCTTTGTCTTTTCGGCGAAGCAATCCATGTTGACCGGGAATGACAGGGCGACGTTCCATAGCGCATTTCGGTGAAACGCAACGTTCGCCTTTTAAAAATAATTTACAACCTTCACGCCGACATTGACGGCAATCGGGTCCTGTGTATCTGCTCATTTTCGTCTCCTTTTAGGCGGTCTGCAACCGTTGTGCGCAACGGGGCTTACGTCCTTGATTGATAAAACTTCCAAGCCACCGGTTTGAATTGCGCGAATTGCATTTTCGCGCCCGTGCCCCGGACCCTTGATATAAACGTCAACTTTTTGCACGCCCATTTCGCGCGCCGCTTTTGCCGCATTTTCCGCCGCGGTTTGCGAAGCAAAAGGTGTGCTCTTGCGCGAGCCTTTGAATCCGCTTGTGCCTGCGCTTGCCCATGTGTGAACTGCGCCGCTTTCGTCTGTGATTGTTACAATCGTGTTATTGAAAGATGCTTGAATGCAAGCGCGCCCTTTGACGCCTGTGTGAGATTTAATTTTTTTTCTTTTCGCAGCAGTTGCCGCGGTTGTCGTTTTATTGACGACGGGTTTTTTTGTTGGTGTTTGTGCTTGTGCCATCATTTACTCCTTAAAACCATTTTCTTCGGCCCTTTACGTGTTCGGGCATTTCGTTTGCTATCTTGACCGCGAACGGGCAAACCTTTGCGATGGCGAACACCGCGATAGCAACCGATTTCGGTCAATCTTTTTATGTTCAATGAAACATCTCTGCGAAGGTCGCCTTCAACGGGATGTTCCCCACTGTGCGCTTCGATATATTTGCGGATTGCATTTACTTCCGCGTCGGTTAAATCCTTGACGCGTTTGGTCGGGTCGATTTTGCAACCTTCGCATATTTCAACCGCATAAGGGTCGCCTATGCCAAAGATATACTGTAAAGCGTACCTGATACATTTGTCTTTTGGAACGTCAATTCCTGCTATTCTTGCCATAATTTACCCCTGCCTTTGTTTGTGTTTTTTATGTTTTTTGCAAGTCACGATTACAACACCTTCGCGCCGTGAAACGACGCAATCGCGACATATTGGTTTTACCCCACTTCGAACTTTCATGATTTACTTCTCCAAATTATAATTCCGTTGGTCAAATCGTATGGGCTTATTGCCACTTTGACCGTATCGTTTTCAAGGATTCGTATGTTGTTTTTGTAAAGTTTTCCACTTATTTTCGCCGTCACAATATGTCCGCCCGCAATCTTAACCTTGAAGGTTGCATTGCGCAAAGCCTCTACTACTGTGCCTTCGACTTCGATGTGGTCACCTTTACTCAAACATTTCCCCCTTTTTGTGACACTTTTTGCAAAATTGCCGCGATGCAAAATGTGCCGATTACGACGTTGACGGTTTGTCGTACCCCACATGATATACTAATAAAACTTGTTTGTCAAGCATGATTTTAATTTATTTTTGTTAATGTCAAAGTTTCCAAGCCATTTAACTTTTCTTTTATAGAATCTGCTATATTATAAATCATTATTTTGTCTTCGATAAATTGAAACTCAAACAAAATTGAGCCATTCCTTCGAAATAAACGAGATAATTTTTTATCATAGGAAGAGAAAGTGTACACTACATCCCCATTATATTTAGTCTTTCCTACGGTAAAAACAGCAGCAGGACGTCCTATATCGAAAGTAGCGTCTTCATTTTCGTAAACGCCACTTGGCACATATACACTTAAAGGTACAACCATCAAACCTCCAAGCGCTTTTTTGACTTTCCCGTCTACTATATCAAAAATCTTCATGTTAGGGCCATTGGAAAACCTATTAGCGCCCCAAATAGAGTTCCACCAGTTATTGTCATAAGCCCCATGAAGTTCAAAACTTGTATTAAACCCGCCGAATTCGGACGAACACCAAAATGTTCCCTTCTTGTTTTTATTTTTGTAAACTGTTCCACTTGCCACTTGTTTTTGGTTTATGTAAAGTGTATAGGAACCATCTCCCGTAGGCATGCCGACCATCCCGGAAGTAATCGACTCGGCGGTAGTTAATTCGGTCATACTAAACACCACTTCTCTGGCATCATCCAAATAAACATAAGTGCCTGAAATTGTTACGTTAGTGTAGCCGCATGATGCAAACAATGGCGCGACCGACATCGTGACCAAAATTGCAACGAGACATAAAATCCTTTTCTTCATGATATCACCTTTTTTGCATACGGGTCATACGTTAATGTCAAAGACGTAAGACCTTTAAGTGATGCCAATATTTCCTCGTCTGTAATATCGAAAATCCGAATTGTGCCGGTATCGAAATTAAATTGAATCTTGAATATGTCGACATATTCGCTTTCTTTGGCTACATGTTCGCTTTTACCCGTGTACGAAGTGCCGTCATCATAATCAATAGTATAATAAGTAGTAACGATTATCCAATCCCCACCTATGCATTGATATATGCGATTTGGATTTGCGACTCTGGGATATTTAACATATCCATAACCTTGCCAATCTTTGAACTTAATAAAAAACGAGTCTTTTGACCAAAAATCCCCCGAATAATAATAATAATTCGCCCACGGATTCCTACATTGGAACTCGACATCGCCGATGGTTTTGTCACTATACTCGTAAGCCCCAACATTCATGTCATAAAGACTTCCGGTTACATCACTTAAAACCATAACCGTCATACCTTGAAGAGCCTCTGCAATTATTGTTTCATCTTCAATATCGTAAATCATTACTTGCCCGTTTGTGAATTTGGCTTTGAATTTCCAATAAGTATACATAGGATGGGAATAGTTACATTCCCAATAACCATTTTTTTCTTCGGGGGACCGCATCCACCCGCTAACAACACTTTTCGAATTAACAGTAAGCGACCAATCTTGACCATGGTTGGGATAATGAGAGAATCTCACGTCGCGCAATTCGTCCGAATAAATATAAAGCCCTCTGTCCTTGCCATTCGGTTTGTCAATGTCGTCACCGAAGATTGAACACGCCGCAAATAACGGCGCGACCGATAAAGTGACAACAATCGCCATAAAAGCCGAAAATCTTTTCAAAATGTGCACAAGTGTATTGTACTTTTTTTTTTTGTCTGTCAAGAGTTTTTAAAACTTTTCAGCGGGCGGGGCGACGGGGGTTTTTGGGGCTTTGGGTTTTCTTTTAAACAAAGAAGCAACTTTGTTTTTGGCATTTACGAATGTTTTCTTTGTGCCTGTGCCAACTTTTATTGATGCATTTTTGATTCCTTTGCCCGTGTTGGAAAATACTTTTTTAATGCCGGCAACTTTGAATGGGTGTTTGTTAAAGAATCGGAAAATATATTGGCGAGAATGTTTGTTTGCGAATGCTCCGCCCGCGGTTGCCACAAGCAAAAGCAAAACAGTCACGAATATAATCAAGCCAACGGGTGCGCCGTCCGATTTTTTGTCGCCAAGGCTATTTGTGTTTTTGATAACAATGTCATATTCGGCAAGTTTGTCTTGCAAATCAATGCGGGTTTTCCATATTTGTTGCACGGGGTAAACGGTACTGTGATATGCGATTTGGTATTTGTCTTCGGCAATTTTAAGCGCGGCAAGAAGAATTGTACGCCTTTCGCCAACTTCGTTTTCGTTAATGTATTTGCGCGCGTTATAAATGTATTCTTCAAGCAATCTTAATTGTTCTGCTCTGCCGCCTATTGGCAAGGCTTCCCATGTGCCTTCGGTTTCGTCATTTGCTTCGACCAATGTGCCGTCGGGTCCGATTTTTTCTTGGTTTACGCGCCCGATAATTTCAAGCAATTCGTTCACGGTATTGTTAAGATATGTTTTTGTTGCTGCTGGGCTTGCATTTTTCCATGCCTCGGTCGCGATGCCAAGTTTTTTATCAAGTGCCGCGTTCGGCGGATATTCGGCGAGGATTCGCACGGTCATTTCAAGCCTTAACAATTCTTTGCTTGTGTCGCCGGCGTTAAGAATTGGAGGACGTCCATTTATTGAATCCGCATCTGGGTTTGGTTTTATCATGCCTTCGGGAACCAAATCCATGATTTCCAAAAGGTAATCTTCCAAAATGGCAACTTGTTTTAAAACTTCAATTTCGGTTGACGGCGGATTTGTTGCGTTGGCGACTTCGCGCGATTTGTCAATCAAGTCAACGCCTTTGTCGTAAAAACTTGTGCCTTCGGTGTATTGCAAGACCTCTTCGGTGAAATAAATTGTTTCCCACAATTTCGCCAAGACTATATTGCTTGCGTCACCTTGCGGAATGTTTTTGGGGAACAAATATTCCAAAAGCCACATATTTTCGCGCCCAATTTGTTCAACGTAATTCAAAAGTGTTGCGTAATCAAGAGCGTCATACAATTCGGCGAAACTTGCGTCCGTGCGTTTGATAAGTCCGATATATTCAATGTCAAGGATTCGAGAAATCATTTTCAAAAGTTTGTTGCGTGTTGTTTCGGTCAAAGCGATGCCCCATGGGTCATTGTTTTTTGTGCCGAAACTTCCAACGGCAATCGGGCTTGTGTTGCCGTTTGGACCAAATGTGTATGCATAGCCGCGGTCGGCAACAACATCGGCGTCTTTGTTAAGATTTTTTGTCAAAGTAACCGCTTCGCGCACAAGTTGGCGAATCTCGGCGCACGTTGGAATTGGTTGGTCATTATAAAACGGATGTTCGAAATAATATTTATTCCATGTAATCGGGATTCGCGCAATTGTTTCATTTGCGGTTTGAATAAAGTCAATAAACGGTGTTACCAAAGCGCTTGGGACGGCGGAAGAAGGATTGAAATAATCATAATTGCCATACAAGTTCGGGTCGCGAATATATTTTTCAAACACGGTGCGAATTGAGACAAGGCGAACAACAAATGGGTCACCCATAAATGTGGGAATTGAATAAGGCAAGCCTTCGGAATCAAGTGTTACTCGGGCTTTCTCGGCGTTCTTCGATGTTTCTTTAACCATTTTTGCAATCAACTCTTCAAGCAAGATTTTGAACTCGTAAATATCGCTTTGGCGCAAATTGATTTTGTTTTGGATTTGTATGCAAGTCAACAATGTCATCGGCACACTTAACGACGCAGAAGGAGCAGACAAAGGTTGCAATCCGGTGAAAAATGACACGGCTTGGTTATATTCGTTGACGCGATAAGCCATTTCAATATAAGTGTCAACTTCTTCTGGGGTAACCGGTTTGGATACCGGCCAAATCCAAGGTTCTCCTTTGCGCGGATTTGCATTTTCCCATACGTTTTGCGATGTAATGTCGTCTTCAAACGGCACATTATATTTAAAGGCTTCTTGGCTTATTGTTTTTACCCAATCACGGATTTGTTTCGCCGTAAGCCCAATTTCGCTCACGTCATTTCTTGCAAGCAATGCGTTAAGTTGTCCGACATTATATTCGCGGATAATTGCGTCGAATTTGCGATAAGCAATTCTTAATTTTCCATAGGCCAAGACAGGAATAATGTTTTTGTTTTCGTCCACGCAAGACGCGCCTTCGTTCGTGCTATTGTCTGTGCGCATTTCATTAAACAAATTGTAAATACGCGTTTCAAGTTCATTTATTTGTGTCCAAGAATTGGAACGAATTATATTGTCAAAATCGTCCACGATTGATTTCAAAACATTTTGATGCGCTCCGTCTTCTGTGGGCTTGTGGGTTTTATCAATCAAAGTTATTCCGCCGGCGTTCAAAGATTCCAAATAATCCACAACATAATCGCGAAGCATTCTTAAACGCGCAGTGTTAATCGGAGTTTTTGTGTCCATTTCGGTTGGGTTTTCAATGTAATCTTTGAACAAAATTGGTTTCGGTTTAGCACCGTTCAAAATTGCCGCAATTTTTTGCAAGTAATTTTTCATCTCGACAATTTTGTTGTTGTCAAAACCACGCGCATTTACCATTTCAAAATCGTTAAAGTTATACGTTCCGCCACCATTGCGCAAGGACTTAATTTCTTCCAAGAGTTTGTCGCCTTGACCAATGAGCGCAAGCAATTCGGCATTTTTAAGCCCCGACAATGTACTTCGGTCAATGCGTTTGATATTGTTTAAAACAATTTCCATGACTTCCGGACGCAAAGTCCACATAGCAATATAGGACAAATCGCCGAGAGCATAAGGCACATTGTCGGTCAAGAGTCGGCTTGTCGCTACACCACCGCCGACGCCCGGCAAAACCTCTGCCCAACCTTTGAAATTATAATAAAGCGATGAGTATTTTTTGTTGCTTGCGAAATCCGCCCCGCCGATTGTGTTGCCCGTTGCGCTAAACACATCGCCCCAGCCTTTCCAAATTGCGCTTTCCGCGTTTGGTGTTTGTTCATATTCTTTGCCGTTTCTGGGCTCGTTCATATTTATTTGCGAACCCCAACCATATTGCGCCACGCCAACATAAGCCGGTTCAAGCAAGCCAAGTCTATCGGTTCTTACCACGCTGACTTTTCGAACGTGCCAATTTGCACGGAAGTATCTGTCTTGGTGAACTTGACTTCCACCGACGCTGACCACCGGATAGCGTGGGTCATTGTCAAAAATGTGGAACTTGCTTTGGTGTTCTGCCCTGTATGCGGCGACATTATTTATTGTTGGCACATAATTCATTTGCGGGTCGGACGCAACGCCAAGGAATGTTCCGTTTTGGTTGGTGCGCCAATCTATGTAATTTTGTTTTTCATTTTGGTTTTTCGCATATTCTGTCCAGCCAAGGAAGGTGTATTCATATACATTGTCGCCGCTTGAATCCAAATCCAAATTGTTTACCCAAGCCAAAGACAATCCATGCGTGTTAAGGTCGGTTTTGAAAAATTGGTCATCAAAGAATGCGTTGACATTGCTAAATCCACCAACGGTCATGTTTTTTTGTTTATCAAATGGCAATTTGCCGTTGTAATTACCTCTGTTTAATGCTCCGTTTGGCAAATTATAATCATAATGGACTTGCGTTCCGTTTTTGTCTTGCCAAAGCGCAAACATTGTTATGTCATCAATATCCATTCCGCCGGCCAAGACATAATCGTATCCCGTGCACGGAGCCACAATTTGCATCCATTTCGTATCGCCCGTAATTTCGTTATATACCAATTGCCATTCCGGTTCGTTTTCCGTTTGCGGATTTAATTGGTCATAAGGCGTTGACAAGAACGGGTCATATCCGCGGTGCCAACTTTTGAATACCACGTCGGTTATGCCGGCGTTTACCTCGGGAATACCAACAATTTCTTTATGAATATCCGAAAACTTGAATGTCGGTGGTTTTGGCATTGTGCTATCTTCATAAACTCCACCGTTTGCATCTACTCCATTTTTGAAATCGCCGTTAAGGTGTCCTTTACCATTCCATTTGCTTCCATTTGGGGCAAATGAAGATTGCCCTTCACCGTCTTTTGTCCACGAAATATCGGCATAATTGATTTTATATTCTTGCGGTTGAAAATCAATATAAAATGTGTAAACTGTTCCGGGTTTTGGTACGCGGTGGTCGTTTGGATGAATGATTGTGCCTTTCCAATACTCGGGCGCAATTTGAATATCCCAACGCGTAATATCGCTTTCTGTCACTTCACTATTGCTAACTTCAAATACAAGTGTGAAAGATTTAAATGCGCCACGATAATGCCCTTCGGTTACAAAGTTCGTCCTTGAACTTTTGAACTTGCCTTTGATTTTTTTGTATTCGGTTTGTCCACTGCCAATGCCTTTATATAAAATGTAAGTATGCTCCTCGTTCGCGCCCAAAACGCCACCCACATTTGGCTTTCCTCCATTTTGGTCTGTGCCTAATCCTCCGCCGTTGCTTGTCAAAGTATTAAAATAAACGCCCGCAACATTGTGCCCAACCCGATACAATTTGTCCGAACCAAGCATGAATCTTGGACCTTCTTCATATTTAAACTTTTCGGATTCCACAAATCCTTCTTTTTCACCCATCAACACATTTCCGTATGCCTTATTGTCAAATTGATTTTTGAATTCGTGGTCAACTTTGTCTGTGTATTCTTCCGTGCGAAGCCCGTAACCTTGTTCAACCCAAATCGGGACAAAGGCTGCGCTTGAATCATATTTTGTGCTTATATTTTTGGCAATTCCGGCATACATTCCGCCTTGAATATCGCTAATCATTACTTTTTTATCCGTTGTAACGTCGTCACCATTGGCATTATTTATATTCCAAGTGAAATATGTGCCGTCAGGATAATAGATTCGCCAACCATAGAAAGCATAACCGGGGCGGCTGAATGTATTTGCGATTGGGGTTTTGGTGTTGGGCGTGACTCGATAATTTGTTGATGTGATTGGGTCTGCTTTTATGCTATATGTTCCGGTTGCGCCCGCATAATAAATCGGATAAGGACCTTTGCTTTCGAATGTGCCAACATCAACACCGTCAAGTACATTTCCCGCTTCGCCTTTTGCGCCACGTTCAACAACGGTACTTGTGTTCGCATCCCAAACAAGAAACTTGTCTTTTGACGGAGTGTGGCTTTGTGGCGTAATTACAAATTGGTTAGAAAACCAAAGCGGTTTTAAAATGTATTGCATATCGCCATTCATTGCCGACTTGTTCCATTGTTCGTAATTTTGCGCCGTAAGCCCGCCAAAAACGTCGGCAACATTTATCACCAATTCGTTTTGCGCCGTGTAAGGTATAACTTTATTATTCGTGCCAAGTTTTTGCACGCCACGCTTTCCGCCTTCCGCGACAAATGGGTCGTCGACAACTTCCGCCCAAGCAAATGTAAGTGTGCCCTTTGAACCGGGCGGACCAAAGTTTACATTGCCGTCGTAACCTTTTGAAATAAACTCCCAACCGCCCAAAGTAAATCCGGCGGGCGCCGTTAATTTACTATTGAATGCGTTTGTTAAAATAATTTTGTTACTTGCGCCCGGTTCAACATTGCCCATAATCGTTTTGTCAAAATATTCGTATCCGCTTGCGCTTCCGCCGTGCACGTTTACGCCACGTTCAATTTGCACGGTGTCTTTTGGTTTTATTGAATCCCAATTTGAAACACGCTCCCACAAAGGAACTTTGTCCAAACTTACGTCAAGATTTTTAATTGACCAAGGAATCCAAACCCCAAAGATTGAAACGGTTTTCTTTGTAACGTTTGCGGTTTCATTATTTTGGGTCAAATCAAATCCGTCTGGCAACATATTTCTTGGGAAAGTGCCGTCGTAAACATCGCCAAATTTTGTGGGGCTTTTGCCGCCAAGGAATGTATCCGCAACACGGGTTCTTGAAGATTCATTTGGGTCAAAAAATGCTTCTCGGTATTGCCAGCCGCTGAAATAATATCCCATGTGTAAACCTTTGGCGGCAATTGCGGGCGTCGATGCTTTTGGATTATCATCAAAAATAAAAGTGTGCTTACGTTTCCCCGTGTTTTTGTTCCATGACAAGTTAGACGTAGCGTTTGGTTTTGCACTGTCGGCATCTGTGTCCGTGATAACTTCGTTGCCATGTTTCGTCGAATATTCATCTTTGTTTGCCTTTGAATATTCGTATTTGATTTCGTATTCTTTTCCTTCGTGATAGGCAAGCATATAAGTTGTGTAATCTTGTTTTAAATTATCGTACCAATTTTTATCACGAACATCATCGCTATCGTTATAACCAATTATCGTGTTTCCATTTGATTCATATGCACCACCGATAACTTTTTCCGCACCCAATACCCATTTGTCGGTTTTATTCGCGAGTTTTTGTGCGGTTTTTTCCCCGCCCATTTTAAAGTATTTAAACTCGTACCCCGGGCGATAAAACAATTTATCACCCGTCAATTCGCTCCAAGTAATTGGCTCGCCGTATTCTTTGTAAGCCAATTCAGTCGCAAAGGTGGTATCGCGCGAGAATCCAAGGACTTCGTCATAACCGGTTTTGTTGGGTTGAATGAATTTGAAAGTGATTCTTTTTTTGTCCCATGTTGCAAAAAGTTGGAAAGGATTACTTGTACCCCTTAACCAAATATTTTCTTCACCCAATTGTGCCAAAGCCAACGGGTCAAAATACCATGGTTTATTTTTGTCATAAGGTGCACCTTCACGGTCGGGCGTGGTTGGTTTGTTATTGTCTAATTTATCTTTCCATTTCCAACCGCCCCACACATTGCCATTTTTTGTATTTATTATCTCGACTTCCACTGCGTCCCCAATTTTTGAATTATATGGCAAGGCGAAAGTATTTTTCGTCGCGCTTGAATTGTACGTCCATTCGGAATTGTGTTTATTCACAAAGGATTTCTCTACTCTGTCTACATTATTACGGTCTTGCATTTCTTGGCCACCTTCAACTTCGCCAAAGTATATAACTTTCATTTTTTTGGGCGCAAGTCTTATTTCAACAAAAACTTCCTCGCCGGGAGTGGTGCTTACCTTTTGCCCATCGCTCAAAATACTTTGCACGGAAACCGCGTTCCCGGGCAAATTGTTTCCCGTTATAACTTTACCATAGAATGACCAAGAAACCTCGTCATAACCCGCCTTGAAAACATCGGCTTTAAGTTTGTCTTTTAATAATGGGTGATAATAAGTATCTGGAAGACCTCCACCGTTGCCGGCCGAATAATAAAACACATGGCTTGCGGGTGTTTTAAGTACCGCATTTATATTTGCACCATGACCGGGTTGAATATCTACACCGAAATCGGGACTGTATTCAACTAATTGATTGTCCATTAGGCTTGCTTCGCCGGTCGTGTTTGTTACATATTTATATATAAATGTGTAAGAATTGGGTGCAAGATTTGTTAAATTGGGCTCGGTAATTTTTACGCTTCTATTCGTTAATAATTGCCAAGTTATACCTTCGTCAAATACGAAAGTCAATGGCAACTCCTTTTTATTATTAACATTGCCAACGGTAAACAATTTCTTTTGTTCCGAAAAAGCATCCGGATAAATGCCCACATCTGCGGTTTTTATATTTTGGGTGTAACCCTCTTGTGCGCCAACTTCATATCTAATTTGCCAAAAATGATAGATTGGAAATACCATTGCATCGGCGCCAAGATTCGTTTGTTTAAAATCAAAACCATTTTGTCCATTTTGTACACCGCCAACAATATTTGAACCGGTGCCTTTTGTATAATTGTTCGGTGTTATAATCGTCAATGTTTTCCCTTCGAACTTTTGCCCAACGGAACCTCTCAAATCTTCCCAAGACAAATTATAAGAAGCAACCGTCGCTTTGTAATTTATATCCCATTCATAATTTTTGGTATTTTTATTTGGGTCAGCTTCATTCAAAGGTGACGATGCAATATATGTGCAAGAAGTTGCGGTATTTGCCGCATTTGGGTTACCAAAACCCGTAATCCTTGGCCATGGGGTGTTGTAACAGCCCGAGGTTCTATCAAGTCTTATTTGCGGTGTTTCACCATAATAATAGGTTTTGCCATTGACCGCATTTGAAAATGTGTGTGGGTTATATGCGTCGTCATAAATTGGGGAATAACCGCCTTGGCTATCCCAAACTTTTAATTTAGGAAGGCTCACAGTATATTGATTCAAAAGATTTTCGGGCACAACATAGCCGTCGGTATAATCGACTTCCTCCTTATCATTGTCAATGGTGATTGTCCATTTTTTCTTTGGGTTTTCATATCTTGTGCCAAAGTCTGTTGCTTGTGGTTTGATTGTCAATTTGATATGATTTTTATCTTTTCCTTGACTAAAATTAAACGATAATTTACGACCTTTGTAATTACTGTCGGTGGCATATTGGTTCCATGCGCCGAAGTCCGGTTGATTGAACCAATTGTCTTTGAAACCTAATGTGCCGTTCTTGTTTGATGCCCATTGCGTATATGCATTTCCAACTATAAGGTCAACCGTAAAACCGCCTGCATCATTTCCCAACGTGCCGGTCAATAATATTCCGCTATTTGAAACTTTTACATAATTTTTGTCGCCACTACCCGTTAAATCGCCACTTTCCATTACATCGCCTTCATTGCTTTTTGCTACCTTTAAAAAGTAACTGCCGCCTTTTGTGGCACCACTGCGACCGAGAGTATATTCCGGCAAATTGATTTCAATTTTTGAAACGGATTGCGTGAAATCAAATTTAAACGGTATATTTCTGCCCCCCGCTCCGTCGGTTCCGACATCGTTATCTTTTAATAAATCAATATTTTTTAATTTAAATTTGTAGGATGTGCTTTTGAAATTATACCCGCCCGTAGAAGTGACAATTTTTTCCAATTTTTCCAATTTAACACCGTCGAAAACAATGGCTTTTTTAATTTGTTCTTCCGTCATTCCGACATAAGCACCTTGTAAACTGTATACTAACTCTTGTGATGGTTTGTCCGAGTTCCAAGGAATTGCTATTTTCGATGACGCATATACGGTATCGTGATTGTCGCCATAAGTTAAACCTGAAACTCCCGTTGCGTCACCGGCGGAGCACCTTAACCTTAACCCAATTCGAGGAATAACAACCAAAACGGTTTTGTTTAAACCCGTTTTCCAAACGTCCGGAGTCATTTTCGTAAAGCCATCGGTTGGGTCGGTATTTTTGTCGGCGTTCGTTTGCGGTTTTATATCCGAGATGACGTCACCGTTATATGCATAAAATTGGTTTTTGGCATCCGTCGGAGTCACAAGGTGATAATATCCCCCGCTGCCGTCCAATGTTCCAACCGTTTCAACAACTTTTTTGTACGTTCCCGAGCCGCGGAAATAAACGTCGGTATTTATATCGTTTGCTTTGTCGGTTGGTCGTCCGCCGTACCAATAATTGAAACCTCCGCTTGTGCCGTAACTTATGCCATAAGGCGTATCCTTATAAGTGAGACCGTCACCATTCTTAACCAAATGCGCATTATCCTCTTCAAGTATCCTCCCGTCGGAATTGGTTGGAAGGTCATATGGCGCCCCCTGGATTTTATACTGCACCACCGGGACAAAGCGGATGGTGATACCCGTGCTTGGGAAGTTCATTGTTTGTGAGGAGCGAAATTGATAATATCTGTTGGTGGCAAGGGTGGTGGCAAGGGCTGCCGGTTCGGCAAAACCGATTGGGTCGCCTTTTCCGCCCAAATTGTACACGGTAATTGCGGTTGCCAATGCCGGTATCGTTGGTTTTTCGGGCAAGGTGGGACCGGTTGCCAATATTTCAAATCCGGTTGCCGGATTAAAAAATCCACTTGTTGCGCCGTTTGGCATTGTAATGCTGCTTACGCCCCATGGGTTTTTGGTTGAATCAACCGCCGATTCAATTGTGTATGGGTAGCCGGCAATTTCAAACGTGATTGTCATATTGCATTCTGTTGTGCTATTGTTGGTGTCCTTTTGATAATAATGCCACCATTGTTTGGCGTGTTCGTAGTTGTCTTTACCTGATTTCATTTCAAAAATTGTTTTTTCGGATTTTGAATCCAAAATGAAACTTAAATATCCATAACCGCCCTTTGAATAATCGGACCATTCTCGGGATTCCCAATTTTTCTCGTTCGCGTATTTATCATTGTAATTTTCAATGCCGTCACGTTTGCCGATATCGCAAATTGCTTTGATTAACACTCTGTCGCCTTTGTTGGATTGTTTTACTTTCATTCCCGTCCATGATGCGCAAGACCAATCGCCGCCGCTTCGTTCCCAAACGTCGCCGAGCAATTTAACGGACAAGCCAAGCCCCGTGTTGTCAACGAATTTCGCGCGAAGTTTTACGCGCGCGCCGTCCACATATCCGTCCGCGAAGACGACGTGCGAATCGGTTTTAAGTTCCGTCCATTTGTGGTCGACATACCATTCATTATAGGCTTCCACATTTTCAAATGCTTCTTCGGTTGTGTTGTTTGTGGCGGGTTTTACAAGGATTGCGCCGGCAAAAATAAGCGACAAAAAAGTGCATGAGAGCAAAAACAGTAAGACCTTCTTTCGTGCGCAATGCATAATGGTGTTATTATATAACAATTTAATTGATTAAGTCAATAAAAAAATGTGTTTGACAAAACACGGGTGCGCGTTGTAGATATATTTATATGGAAAACAAAAAGCCAAGTAAAGATTTCCAATTCTTTTTAAACAATGCCAAAGAATTGGAAAAGAAATACAAAGGTAAATATATCGCCATACAAGACGGCGTTGTTTTGGGCGCATATGACGGGTTTGCCGTTGCCGCAAAATCAACCGTCGCCCAAGGTTACAAACCCGGCACATTTATTGTGCAACTTGCTTCAAGTGACCCCGCATCGTATACCGTGTCAATTTATTTAGGGGCGGAATGAAATGATAACACCAAAGAAAATATGTCAAAAATCAAACCAAATAATTAAACGATACCCTATTGAAGCAACCATAGTTGACGCTTTTAATTCAAACAATAAAATCAAAGTAAACGCTATTTGGGACACGGGCGCAAACCGAACAACAATAAGTGGCGACATAGCAAAGGCTTGTTTACTCGGCGCGGATATCGTTGCTATGGGCGATTTCGCAATTTCGAATTACAATGGAAAAACTATTGTTAATTTCCGTTTTCCGTCATCGGCTGATATAAACTTCGCTTAATTTGTTGTTGACTTAAAAATTAAAAATGATGTAAAATAGTGACGTATGCTTAAACCAAGGAATATATTTTTGTTCGTGTGCGCGTGCGCGATTGTTTCGTTGACTTTCCTCGGCGCAATGTTGACTTTTCCAAAAATCGCACAAGAAAACACCCAAACAATCGACGCAAGTTCTTCCGGAGCCGAGGCCGGCAACAAATGGATTGAAATCACCTCGGGCTCTCACACGATAATTGCGGCCTATCACGAACACGACACATGGGGCAAAGACGAAAATATGACTTTGAAAGCCAAATTCGAAAGTGATTTATATGACCAGATTTTAAAAGTTGAAGTTTACGCAAAGGCGTACAGTGACAATGACTGCGCCGTGGTTGCTTTGGGGCAAATCCGCGTCACGGCGGTAAGCGGTGTAACAAATATCGCAATTAAAACAAGAAAAGACGGCGGCGATTTTTCGTTTCATGACGGCTTGGTTGATGATAAACTTACAAAAGACAGCAACAATGTCTTTACATCAAAAGATTTCAAAGTCCACAGTCCTGACTTTTCGGACTCATCAAAACACAGTTACATGATAATTAACATTGCCGTTACAACCACAAACAAATGGCAAATTGAAGCGCCAAACGCCAACTCAAATCCGTGGGGCATTTCGGACATTAAATACGAAGGCGCAACAACAGGAACCTATGTTACCACACAAAATATGAGTTTTGATTTCGGGCCCGCCGATAAATTGCAAGAAATCGGAAACGCGCTTTGCGCTTTTAACGAAAAAAAAGAAATGGTCACCGCGGGCGCGACCCTTGTAAAAAGTGGAAAAGCATACTATTACCGATTTACGCCGGACGACAAAAAAGATTGGAAAGGTCTTATCACCATCCGCTTTGTCCCGGTGGTGCAGTATTAACATTACTCAATAGGTGCGTTCATTTTCAAAAAGTTGCGGATTTGGTCTTTGATTTCTTCTTCTTGTTTGGCAAATCCCGTTTCAAGTAGTTCGGGCGTATATTTCACGGTCCAATCTTCGGCGATTTTCAAACCGTTCAATTTGATTTTGTTTTCAAGCCCGATGACCCGTAGCGCCGGCGCGACAAGATTTTTTTGGCGCGGTGTTAAAGTTGCAACGTATTCGGGGGTGAATTTGAAAGTTTTTACGCCGTCTTCAACTTCGGTTGCATTTTGCAAAGTTAGAACGAAAAACGCGCTTACAAGTTCCATGAAGATTGCTTCGTACACTTGGGCAAGTTTGTATTTCTCGCTGCTCTCTACGATGAGAGCAAGATGTTTTGAAGTTTGCGCAAGGAACTCTTTTATCATTGCGTCAAGTCCGTCGTTGCCGATTGCGCGGGTGCAACGGGTCGAGATTTCCATTAAAAGTTTGAGTGGTTCATTTTCCGGCAAACCCAATTCGGCGATGACTTCGCGATGGATTTTTTCAATCATTTGTTGCAATTTCGCGATTTCTTTTGTGGTTTCATCAAAGAAAAAAAGATTGGCATAGATGTAACCTTTTTCAATTGGGTCGCTTATGTGTGCGCCATTGAAAGCAATATTGAAATCGGCGTCAAGAGTGAACGCGCGATTGAACTTTTCGGCAACATTATAAGTCATGTCACCATTATGCCACAGTCTTTTGCAATTTACAAATTATTTTTCGCCTTATGGGTTTGTTCTTTCGTCGTCGACAACTTGGGGGGCGGTTGGCAATGGGTCGGTCGACAAAGTGCGTTCGCCATAGATATTGAATCTTGACCTCAATGCCTCTTCCGCGCTGACAACTTTGCGTTCGCCATTGTCGTCCAAAATTACTTCTTTGTCCATCGGAACGGCGCGAAGCCCTTCCGCCATTTTGTTTATGTCTTCGACACTTGGGTCGGTTTTTAAATATTCTTGCGCGCCCAAAGGATTATGATGCAAGATTTCCGCAGTTGACGACATGACGTTTTCTTTTTGCATTGCCGCCAAAACACCGTGAGAGTTCGGGTCACGCGCAACATAATCGGTATTGTGCGGCGCGGCTTCGGGCGCTCTCACGACGGGCGCAGCCGGCTTTACATTAACGGTTTCAAGTTCAACCTCGTCGCTTGCCGGTTCGGGTTGCGCAATTACCGGTTCGGGTTGCACGTTTTCAATAACGGGCGCAAGCGGGATTTGGCAAGCGATACTGTCAACGCCTTCCGCGCACGCCGTAAGCCCGTCAAATTCCATTTTAGTCAACCCCGCAAGGAATTCTTTCGTAGAATCCGGAACCATTGAAGCCCCCGTATCCATCGTGGCGGGAACAACCGCACGCCCCAAGATACCGGCAATCGCTGCTCCTGCGGCTTTTGCGAAAGTCTTTTTATTAAATACCGAATCGAAAATGATTCTTGCGCTTGATTTTTCTTGGTTTTCTTTTTTGCGGCTTGCGTCAATTGCTTCTTGGGCAAATGTTTTCAAAACCATTGCGCCGGAACTTAAAAGATTTTTTCCAACTGTGCTCATCGTTTCTGCGCCCGGCATAAATGTCAAAGCGTACGGCACATTTTGCAAAACCGAATCCAATACAATGTGCGATTTGCTAATCGGTCTTCCGCCTTCTTTTTCCGCCAACTCTTTTTCTTTTTTGTAATTTGAATATATGCCAACGGCCGTCATAACGGTAGCCGCCGTAGCCGACGCCACCATTCCGCTAACGGGACCGCCGATTGCGTTGCAAGTCCAAACGATTGCGGAAATGCCTGCGGCGGTTTTACCGTTTTTAATGAAAGATTGCATCGCGGTTTGCAAAACGGATTGTTCTTGCGCCGTGACATTTGGATTTTTCATTTGTTTTTCTTGCCCATGGTGATTTTGCTCTTTCTCGGTTTCGTATAATCTGTTGGCTTTGGCTTGAACAAGTATATTATAAGCGTTAATCTTTGAAACCAATTCGGCGGGCTTGACTTGGGCTTCACTTAACCCGCTTTTTTCAACATTTATCATTTTCACGCGCATAAGTCCGCCAACCATTTTACTCAATTCGTTCTTATCGCCACCATTCCCAACAAGCCCCATTACATTTTCATAAAGCGCATCTGTGATTTCGTCCTCTTGCTTTGCGTCCCATTCGCCTTTGACTTGGCGAACCTTCATATGCTCGAATTCTTTTTTATCTTTCTTTTTATCGCCCGTAATTCCCACCGCCATGTCAAACTCTTTACACTTTTCACCAAGCGCGGTCGCAGTTTCGGTTATCTTACTTCTGTCTGCTTCTTGGCTTATAATCTTAACCAAACTCTCTTCATGCACCGCCGCCCAAATCGGATTGCTCTCATCTATTGATTGCTTGCTCACGCTCTCGCGCACCGCTTTTCGAAATGGATTATCGGGCGACAAAGTTTTAAACTCGCCAAACGAAATAACTTTTGCAAGATGCTCCGGCGTAAATGCTTCCACAACCTTTTGCGGTTCTCTTTCACCAAGAGCAATAATTTTTTTTACAAATTCGGTATCGTCAATGGTCGATTGAACCTTGACAATTTCATCTTTAACTTCCGAAGGCGACATATTTTGCGCCTCGCTAATGTTTTTTCCCAAAACTACCTGTGCAAGTGTTTCTTTTAATGCCGGCAAAAAAAGACATTCTCCGGCACTTATGTTTAAACTTTCCAATATGTTCATGCGTTTATTTTATCACAAAAGCCAAAAAAAAGCAACTCATTTCTCTTCAATGGTATCCAAAAGTCCATACGCTTCGGGATAAAACATATTGTCAACACTGTGCCCGATTCCCAAAACACCTTCAACATCATCGTCATAAGTTATGTAAACCTCTTGATTCATAATGGTAGATTTATATTTTTCAAACTCCAAAGAAGCGTCCGTTACATTCGCGGGCTTTTTGCCGGTCAAAACCGAAAAAGTCAATTTACGCCAAAGTTTTAGATTCTTATCATTCAAAAACGGGCTTATAAACTCGCGCGCTATTTTTTTGCCATTAAACTCGAACCCGCACAAGACACTGTCACTTGAAAGTGGCGCAATTCTCAAAGTTGTCACTGCAACAATTTTCGCCTTAATCGGCTTTATCGGTTCATCTTCTTTCGCCGTTGTGGCGGGTGCCTTCTTTTCCATGTTTTGATATTACCACTTTATCTCTTGCGCGTCAATAAGTTTTGTGTTAATATATTTCTCATGCTTTTGTGGCTCAGTTGGTAGAGCAGACGCTTCGTAAGCGTCAGGTCGTGGGTTCGAGTCCCACCAAAAGCTCCAATAAAGGCAGAAATAAATCACATATTCTCGCCCTTGCATAGATTAAATCATGGCTACCCTGTCTTTATGCATGATTGTGAAAAACGAAGAAGCGGTCTTGGCGCGATGTTTAAGCAGCGCAAAAGATATCGCAGACGAAATTATAATCGTTGACACGGGTTCGACCGACAAAACAAAACATATTGCCAAACAATTCACAAGGCGTGTTTTTGATTTCACTTGGATTGATGATTTTGCCGCCGCTCGAAACTTTTCTTTTGCACGCGCCACAAAAGATTTCATAATGTGGCTTGACGCCGACGACATAATCACCAACGAAAATATTAAAAAGATTTTGACCCTAAAACAATCTTTAAATCCAAACATAGACATGGTCACAATGAAATATCATCTGGGCAATGAAACCTTTTCGACGCGAGAGCGTATTTTCAACCGCGCAAAAAACTTCAAATGGTCCGACCCAATTCATGAATACATTGCGATTACGCCAACTGCCCTGCATTCCGACGCCGCAATCACCCACCAACCGCCCGAACGCAAATCCCACACAGACAGAAACTTGCGCATATTTGAAAAGCATCTCGGCAATTTAAGCCCCCGCAACCAATATTATTACGCGCGTGAACTTCGCGCACAAGGTCGCATTTCGGAAGCAATCAAATATTACAATTTGTTTTTAAACGGCAAACAAGGTTGGATTGAAGACAACATTTCCGCGTGTTTAGAAATTGCGAAACTTAACGGCGATTTGCAAATGCTTTACAAAACTTTTGAATATGACGCCCCACGCGCGGAAGCCTGTTGCATGATTGGTTATCATTTCAAATCGCTTGGCAATTTTACGCTTGCCGCAAATTGGTTTGAAACGGCTTTAACTCTACCCCAACGCCAAATCCTTGGCTTTGTCAACAAAGACTTTTTAAAATACATTCCCGCAATTGAACTTGCCGTGTGTTACGACCGATTGGGCGATTACGAAAAAGCAAACCGCTTTAACGAAATTGCGGGTTCGGCGCAACCAACTTCGGCGGAATATATAGCAAACAAAAACTATTTTTCCACTCGCCGAATAGTATGAATTAGAGGCTGGATACAGCCAAAAAAAGGAGAAACAAATGAACTTTTTTAATAATTGTTCAAGACCCGAGCCGCAATGTTGTTGCTGCCGCGGTCCGCAAGGACTTCGCGGCGTGACAGGCGCGACAGGTGCAACAGGCGCTACGGGCGCAACAGGTCCGGGCGTAGGCGCAACAGGGGCGACCGGAGCAACCGGCGCAACCGGGGCGACAGGTGCCACAGGCGCAACAGGAATTACGGGTCCACAAGGCGTACAAGGACTTCAAGGTCTTCAAGGCATTCCCGGAACTGCCGGCGCGACAGGCGCAACGGGCGCAACCGGAGCAACAGGTGCGACAGGAGCAACCGGAGCGACGGGTGCAACAGGCTTGACCGGATTTACGGGCGCGACGGGCGCAACAGGTTCGACGGGCGCAACAGGCGCGACGGGAAGTTGCTCAATCATCCCATATGCTTCGGGTGTAACCCCCGTAGCACCGACAATTTTGGTCGGCGGACTTGCAGGGCTTCCCGCGTTCGTGGGCTTTGGTTCTGCTGCCCCGGGCGTGTCGGTTTTGGGAAACACAATCGACTTGTCGGCGGCCGGACTTTTGGATTATGCATTCTCGATGCCGCAAGACGGCGTTATTAACGCAATTTCCGCATCTTTCACAGTCACCGCCGCTTTGAGTATTGCGGTCGGAACGGCAAGCGTTCAAGTGCAACTTTACACGGCACCGGCTACAAGCGAACTATTCACCGCCGTTCCGGGCGCAGTTGTAACTTTGACACCGCCAATTTCTGTTGTTGCGATTGGGCAAGTTTTGTCCGGCATCATCACGGGAATCAATGTGCCAATTACCGCGGGAACTCAATTGCTTCTTGTGGTAAGCGCGACGAACTCTTCCCCACTTGCGGTTGCGACAACAATCACAGGTTCAATCAGCGCGGGCGTTTCAATTTGCTAAACACAAATCACAAACGACAACACACCAAAGAGAAAAGAAAAGAGAGCCCGTGTTATAATCAATTACAAAACGCGAAAACTGATAACCACCAAAAATGCCCGCGTGGGACAACTTGAACAATACTACGCTCCGTGCGGATTGGTCTGCCCACAAAGCATAATTGACAAAGCCCAAAATAACTTTGAGAGTGGTAATAATTTAAGATAAAAATAATTTCAAGTTTGCAATTATTTAATCAAATCTCTCAAAACACTTTTTTCAATAACATATTTTGAAAGAGTAATTCCTTTGTTTATTTCCGCAAAAAACGATTCGGGTAAATCTGCCGCTTTTAGCATCTCCTTTATGTTCGCACCTCCATTGCGAATTTCCTTTGCGTGGCGAATCCCAAACAAATGATATCCCGCAGTTTTGTCCGTTGTCGAATTGCGAATTTCTTTAAGTTTCTCGCCTAATTCTTTTTCAAGTGTTGTCATAATACCTCCTTAAAAGTTGGCTTGGAAAAATGATTGGCTCGCCGAGTGATGCTGTAAGAGACAATCCGTTCGCCTTATATCATAACAAAATTATCGTTCCAACGCAACAGAAATATGAAACAAAACAAAAAATCGCACAGCGGTATTGGTGTGTATGAAAAATCTAACTTGCTATTCACGAAAACCTTTTCATCACGCTTGTTCCCGTGCTGCTCCGCACATAGAACATTTTATTTCGTCGGGGAATATTTGGTTACCGCACTTCTTACAGAAAACGATATGGGCGGTTTCAATTGCCTTTTGCGTTTCTTTTTCGTTTGTGGGCATTTGTTCTCGTTCGTGTTCGCGTTCCGCAAGATATTGATTTATTCCGTCTTTTTTGATTATGCCTTTGTCGCACAAGTAAAGCGATACATCTTGCAAAGTCTTTTCTAACTTTTCGATTTTTTCGCGGTTTTCGATTGAGTGCCAAAAGGTATAAACAAACATAATCGCCGACATGACGTACCCGATTGCGAAGCCAATCATGTACGGCGACGGATTCACTATTGCCGAAATGAACAACATAACCATGCTGACAAAAGCTAAAATTGAAACAATACCGCCGATTACTTTCATACCCCTCCTTTGCGTTATCTCTTGCAATGCCGTAAAAACATCTCTTACGGCATTATGTGGCTCGCCCCGCAGGATTTGAACCTGCGACCAACCGGTTAACAGCCGGTTGCTCTACCGCTGAGCTAGGGGCGAATACGAAGTATTCGACGCGAGCGCAGCGGTGTGACCGAAGGGAAAGTCCGCTGAGCTAGGGGCGAATATGGGGATATTTTACCACGTTTTATTGATTTGTCAACGCGAAAGTTGGCAGAAGAATTAAAACCGTCAATCCGTTTGTAGAAGAATCAAAACCGTCAGACCATTTAACGCTTCCAACAATTTTGCGCTCTTTATATCATAAATCTTTACTCTTCGAATATTGTCTTGATAAAAAATATAACATTGGATTTTAAAACTGTACGACGAGGGCTCCGTAGCATCATGCGCGAAAGTACCCGCAAAATTGCCATTTTTATCTGTTGCGTCCCGAATTCCCCCACTTAATATTTCTACCGAGTTTATTTTGAGACTGTAAGAGCGACCCGTAAAATAATTGCTGTGGCCAAATACATTTAATGTAACATCGCGCACAAAGTCGGAATATATGTAATCGCCGTCCATGATAGGAACATCATAAGAATCTTCGTCCGGCCATGGCCAACAAGCCGAGAGCAACGGCGCAACAGCCAATGTAATAACAATTGCCACAGAAGCCATGAATCGTTTTAAAATGTGCATAACTTAATTTTATGCTTTTTTGGCTGGCAAGTCAATTAAAAATTGCTCTCGCCGTATTTTTGGAGATAATATTCGATGCTTTGTTTGGCGATTTCATACATGGGTTTTACCATTTCTTCGATTGTCCATTTTGCGGGGCGGAAGAAGAAACTTCCGCGATTGAAGTGGTCTTGGTTGTGCAAATAAATCTTGTTCAATTTGCCGAACATTGCAATTGTTTTCACACGGTCAATTATGCTTGATTTGTCTTCAAAATCGCAACCGTAACCGAAACAAATGAATGGGAAGATTGTTTCCGTCATTAACATTGCGCGGAAGCCAATGACATTTTTGCCCAACCGTTCGATTGCGTTACCGCGCGCTTGTGCGCGAAGTCCTTCCGTTGCGCGCAAGTCATTTGTGCCTTGATTTTTCACTTCGGATATAAGCACAGGGAATTTGTCGCCGCTTTTCCCGATTATGTAAACAATTCCGCCGTCGGGTTTCATTGCGGAGGTTTGAAATGTTTCATCAAACTCGGTCTTTGGGTATTTGGCTTTTAGTTGCTTTATGACATCGTTTAAGTAAACCGACTTTTCAATTTTAACATTTTTCCCGCCGAAAGTTTCACGCAATTTTGCAAGAACCGTTTCAAGCGCGATTGTGATTTTTTTTTCTTGCCCGCTTGAAGTGCCGTTAATGATTGTGCCTTTTCGTGTTGTTCGCAATAATATTTTGTCAGACATTTTTAACCTCCTTTTTCAATATCCACAATAACTCTGTAACAATTTTATTCCGCGCTTTAAGATTCCGAGAGCCACGATATGTGTAATAATCTTGTTCGAAAAGTTCATATGTGCCGTAGCGGGACAAAATCTTTTTAAAATCGGGCGCGGGAATTATGCCTTCGTTGTTGTAAGAAATCAAAAAGTATTTTGCATTCGTATTGCGAATTAAATCGTCCATGGCGTTAATTGCGCGTTGGCGCTTGTTGTATTCCGAACGGTTCCACTTTTCGGCAATGCCACTTACGCCACATTGAATTGGGATTTGTTTTTCGGCGGTCGCCAAAATGTTAAGCATAAAATAATTTGAACCATAAGGGTGTTGGTTATATGGCGGGTCAAAATACGCCAAATCAAACGCTTTGTTATTTTTTACAAGTTCATTGATGTCTTGTTTTGTCACTTCAACTTTGCATTCGCAA